>Ga0182014_10001263_pt1 | contig 34185 bp, 33 predicted proteins | sample 612S2DmetaG_FD_120489 | JGI IMG/M metagenome (GOLD analysis project Ga0182014, IMG submission 120489) | Permafrost microbial communities from Stordalen Mire, Sweden - 612S2D metaG | ecosystem: Environmental > Terrestrial > Soil > Wetlands > Permafrost | place: Sweden: Stordalen | collected... | reverse complement strand
GCGACGATCGTGACGCAGTATCCCGGCGCGTCGGCGGCCGAGGTGCAAAAGCTGGTCACCGAACGCGGCGAGCGCGTGCTGCAAGAGATTCCGGGCATCGAGCACGTCTACACGGTTTCCGACCAAAACGAATCGATCATGACCGTACTCTTCCACGTCGGCGACGATCCGACCAAATCGTTCGTCGATCTGTACGATCAAGTGTTTGCACATCTGAACGAATTGCCGCCGGGCGCGATGCAACCGCAGATCACGCCACTGAGCGTCGACGATATCCCGATCGTGGTCTTGACCTTGCACGGCCGGCGCTACGACCGCGGTCAACTCGACGATGCGGCGCAACGCGTGATCACCGACATCCGCGCGATCGACGGCGTCTCGACGATCGACACGTACGGCGGGCTTGCGCGTCAGGTCAACGTCACGCTCGATCCGGTTCGTCTCGCCGCATTCGGGCTCGGCCCCGAGTCGGTCGCCCGGGCACTTGGCGCGACAAACCTCACCCAGGCCGTCGGGACGGTGCGCGATGCGACGACCGAACTCTCGATTCACGCGGGAACGGCGTACACGACGGTCGAGCAGGTGGCCGCGCAGATCGTCGGCGTGAGCGACGGTCAACCGGTCGCGCTCCGGCAAGTCGCCGACGTCGCGCTGGGTCGCCAAGCCGTGGAGTTCGACACGCGCTTTGATCTGGGCGGTGCGTCCGGCGCGCACGCCCCTTCCGATGAGTCCGCAGTGAGCATCGCGATTGCCAAAAAGGCCGGCACGAACGCCGTCGGTATCGCCGATGCGGTGCTACGGACGCTAAAAACCGTCGCGTTGCCGCCGGGCGTGACCGTCACCGTTACGCGAAATTACGGCGAGAAAGCCAACGATGCGGTCAACGAGCTGATCCAGCGCTTGATCGAAGCGATCGTGATCGTCGTGCTGTTACTCTTGACCCTCGGCTGGCGGGAAGCACTCGTCGTCGCGACGGCGATCCCCCTCACGCTGTTCGTCACGCTTGGCGTCGGCATGTTAACGGGACAAACCGTCAACCGCATCACGCTCTTCGCTTTGATCCTGGCACTCGGTCTACTGGTCGACGATGCGATCGTGCTGGTCGAGAACATCCATCGCCACTATGCGATGAACCCGGCCGGATCCAAGGCGGAAGCGACGATTCGCGCAGTGAGCGAAATAGGCAGCCCCACAGCTCTCGCGACGCTGACGGTCATGTTGTCGTTTCTGCCGATGCTGTTCGTGACCGGGATGATGGGCCCGTATATGCGTCCCATCCCGATCAACGTCCCGGTCGCGATGATCGCCTCGCTCGGGATCGCCTTCGCGATTACGCCGTGGGCGACGTATCGGCTCTTGCGCAATCAAAAGACGAAGCCGGCACATGGAATCGCCGGTTGGGTCGTCCCGTTTCGTAAGGCGCTGGCGGCCCTCTTAGATCGGCCGCGTTGGGGAAGCGTCTTCCTCGCGGCGTTGCTCCTGGCATTTGTCGTCAGCGCCGCGCTTCCGGTCGCGCAGCTACTGCAATTTCGGATGTTGCCCGATGCCAACGAAACGACGTTCCTGGTCAGCATCGACGCGCCGCCCGCGAGTCCGCTCGGACAAACGACCGCGATCGCCGGCGCCGTCGGCGCCGAACTTGCACGCGTTCCCGAAGTCGCCGACTACGAAATCTTTGCGGGCACGAATTCCGTTCCCGATTTGGCCAGCTTGCTTCAAGGTACCGTGTTTCGCAACGCGCCGAACCTGGCCGACATTCGCGTGAATCTCGTACCCAAGGGCGCGCGCCGCATCCAATCCGCCGCGCTGGTAGCCGGCCTGCGTCCCCGGCTCGCCGCGATCGCAGCCCGGTACGGAGCGACGCTGCGCATCCTCCAAACGCCGCCCGGCCCCCCGGTGCGAGCGACGATTCTGGCCAAGATCTACGGCCCCGAACCGGAGGGAAGGCGCGCCGTCGCATCGCGCATCACCGGCATGCTCGAACGCGAGCGCGGCGTCGTCGATATCAACTCGAGCTTCAAACCCTTACCCGCGACCCTGCAACTCGAGGTCGACCAACGCGAAGCCGCCCTCGCAGGCGTCGGCGCGGCGGACATCGCCAAGACGCTGACGATGGCCTTGAACGGTGCGACCGTGTCGACGCTGCACACGTCCACTGACGCGCGGCCGGTCGGGATCTTCGTGCGCTTCGCGCCCCAATATCGACGCAATGCGACCGCGCTTGCATCGATTCAAATTCCCACGCTGCTCGGCGGGTTAGTGCCCCTCTCGGCCATCACGCACGTCGTCGCTCAGCAGCTCGATCAGCCGCTTTATCGCGACGATTTCCAAAACGTGTCGTATGTCGCTGCCGATATGGCCGGCCGGAGCTCGACCTACGCCGTGCTCGATGTGTTCTTCGCGCTCATGCACGATCCGTTGCCGGCCGGCTATCACGTTTACTGGGACGGCGAATGGTATCTGACCAACGTCGTGTTTGCCGACCTCGGGCGCGCCATGCTGATCGCATTCATCTTGATCTACTTCGTGCTCGTCGCGCGCTTCCGCTCGTTCTCCGTGCCGCTGGTCGTGCTGGCGGCGGTCCCATTGGCCGTAATCGGGGTGATGCCCGGGTTCGCGATCCTGGCGCCGTTCGGCATCTATTTCTCCGCGACGGCGATGATCGGCCTGATCGCCTTGATCGGCATCGTCGTTCGGAACTCGATCATCCTGATCGAATTCATCGAAGACAAGCGTAAAGAAGGTGCGCATCTGCGCGACGCGCTCGTGGATGCGGCTGCCGCGCGCACGCGGCCGATCTTTCTCACGGCTGCCGCCGGCGTGCTCTCATCGATCGTGATCGCATCGGATCCGGTGTGGAGCGGTCTTGCGTGGGCGCTCGTCTTTGGCATGAGCGCCTCGGCCGTACTCTCGGTCATCGCGATTCCGCTCCTCTACGAGCGCGTCACGCGGACGGCTAAGGCCCCGCTACGAAGGCCGGCTACTGAGGCAGGGACCGCGCTTGCGGCACCGGTCACAATGCACACCTTCGTGACGTTCCCCGAACTCGACGGTTTCGTCATGGAGTCGACGTCGATACCCCGTGTGAGCGTGGGTGAGATCCTGCAGCTCGACGCCGAGGTGTTCCGCGGCGAGGGCGACGCGGTTGACGGCGTCGCACGTCTGCACGGCCCGTTTAGGGTTGAGTACGCCGAGATGATCGTCTCCAGCAGCATGGGTGAACTCGAAGCGCGCCAGCGGACGACGTTAGTGTCCGCGGAACCGCCCGGTCCAGTATGGCGTGAGGTCGAGTATGCATAAGCGCGCACGGGCCGGTATGGCCGCATTACTGTTCTGCTTCGGTTTGGCGCGCGGAGCGGCGTTCGCGCAAACGCCCTCGGCCGCTCCGCTCTCGCTCGATGCGGCAGTGGCCCTCGCGCTGGATCGCAACACCGGCTACCGTATCGCACATACCGGCATCGTCACGGCGCAGGCGCGGTTACGTCAGGCCGCCGGCCCGCAATTGCCGAACGTCGCGGTGAGCGACGGGCTCAACTACGCAAACCCGGTCGCGGTACTGAGCACGCCGTTCGGTGCGTTGCCCTTCAGCTCGACAACGATGACGAACGTACCCTTGTTGACCCTCTCGTATCAGCTCTTCGACGGCGGCCGAACCGCCGCACAGGTCTCGCAGGCCGCCGCCGCTTTGGCCGCTGCGGAAGCTGATGAACGCGCGGCGCGCATGTCGCTGATCGACGCCACGTCGAAAGCGTATTTCGACCTTGTCGCGGCGATGCAATACGCGATCGTCGCCGATCGTTCCGTTGAGGTCGCGCAAGCACAAGTGGACGACGCGCAACGGTTCCTCTCCGCCGGGCAGGTGCCGCGCGCCGACGTCTTGCGCGCCCAAACGGAGCTCGCCGACCAGCGCGTCCAAGACCTCGGCGCGCATAATGCCGTCGCCCTAGCCCAGACCGCTCTCGACAATGCACTCGGCGTGCCGCTCGGCGATCTCCATCAGCCCACGGATCCGCTCGAAGCCGGCGCGCCGGACGTCGCGCTCGACGCACTCTTGACCGCCGCGGGTACGAACCGCGGAGACATCGCAGCGGCCCAAGCGGCGGTCGACGCGGCGGGATACGCGCTCAAGGAAGCGCGTGCCGCTCGCGCGCCGCGCATCGGCGTCGCGGTCGCCGACGGCAACGTGCAGCCGGCGGTCGTACCCGGTTATCGGAATCAATTTTCGGTCGGCCTCAACGCGGTGTGGACGCTGTTCGACGGTGGCACGGCCGCCGGGCAGATCGACGCGGCGCAAGCCGGCATCGATCGAGCGAAGCTCACCCTCCAACAATTGCGCACCGACGTCGAACTACAGGTCCGGCAAGCCGTTCTCAATCTGAGTGACGCAAAGGCGCGCGTCGGAGCGGCACAAGCGTACGTCGCGCTAGCCGACGAGAATTTGCGCCTGGCCCAAGTGCGCTATCGCGGCGGGGTCGGAACGGTACTCGAATTGCAAGATGCCCAGCTCCGCGCGACATCGGCTCGGCAAGCGCTTATCGCAGCACAAGTAGCTGTTCGTGAGGGCATCGTCCACGTGCGTTTTGCCGCAGGTCTCCTGTGAGGAATAACATGAAGCCACATATTCTCATTCTGGGTGCGGGGTTTGCCGGTCATACGGCCGCGTTGCATCTCTCCTATCTCGTTCGCAATAAAGCCGACGTCACGGTCGTGGCGCCGAACAACCGCTTCACCTGGTTTCCTAGCCTCGTTTGGGTCGGTACCGGAACGATGCGCGAAAAGGAAACGGTCTTTGCGCTCAAGCCGGTCTACGACAAGATCGGCATCGCGTACGTCGACGCGCGCGCGAAGATCATCAACGTCGGCACGCAAACCGTCACGGTCGAAGACGCAGCCGGGACGCCGTCCGATATTCACTACGATTATCTCGTCAATGCGACGGGACCGTACCTGAATTTCGAGGGTACGCCCGGCCTCGGGCCGGCGGCCGGCAACACGACGAGCATTTGCACCGTCGAACATGCCGTGCAAACGCGCGAACGCTATTTGGAAGTCGTCCGAGCAGCGCAAGCTGGAAGACGCGGACGCATCGTGGTCGGCGTCGGGCATCCGGCGGCGACCTGCGAGGGCGCAGCCTTCGAGTTCCTCATGAACGTCCACGCTGACCTCAAACGGCGGCGGGTCCGCGACCTCATCGATCTCACCTGGCTCACCAACGAGCCGGAGTTTGGCGACTTCGGCGTCGACGGCGTCGAGGCGCTTCGCGGAGGCGTCCTGGTGCGCGGGGCGAGCCTCGTGCGCATGCTTCTCGACGAGTCGAACGTCCAAGCGATCGCCGGTGCGGGCGTCACCCGCGTCGAACCGGGACGCGTTCATTACGAACGCGTCGGTGACGAGCCGGGGTCGGTCGAATTCGATCTCGCAATGCTGCTGCCCCAATTTCGCGGCATCCCGATGCGCTACATCGATGCCGCAGGAACCGACGTCACCGATGCGATGACCCTGCCGAGCGGCTTCATGCGCGTCGATGCCAACTACGAACCGAAAGCTTACGAAGCGTATCGCGCAGACGATTGGCCGGCGCTCTATCGTTCGCCGTCCTACGACAACGTCTACGCCGTCGGCATTGCGTTCGCCCCACCCCACCCGATCTCCAAAGGGAAGAAGACCGGCAGCGGGCTCGCCGTGGTGGCAACCCCGCCGCGAACCGGGATGGCGTCGGGTATCATGGGCCGGACGGTTGCCGAGAACATCGCGATGCAGGTCGACGGGAAGACGCCGAGTCACCACGCACGTATGTCGGAGATGCCGGCGGCCTGTATCGCTTCGATGGGGAAATCGTTGTGGAGCGGATCCGCCGCGACGATCATCATGACGCCCGTCGTCCGCGACTTCGAGCGGTATCCGAAATACGGGCGCGATGTGTCGCTGTGCGACCTCGACGTCGGGCTCAACGGCGCGTGGACGAAGCGGCTTCTGCACTCCGCGTTCTTGTGGAAATTCCAACCAAAACCGGGCTGGCAGCTCGTCCCGGAGTAAGGCGAACATGGGACTCTTTTGGCGACGTTTCCTCCCGCTCCAACTCTGGCGCTTCGTCACGCTCAACATCAAGATGTATCGGATCGCGCGCGGGTCGATCGGCCCCGGGCGCCGCCCGCACTAGGAAGGGCTACGCTCGTGGATACCGTCGTCGCGGACCGGCTGCAGTTCGCGTTTACCGTCATGTTCCATTACCTCTTTCCGATCGGGACGATGGGCCTCGCGCCGTTCGTTGCTTGGTACACGGTCAAAGCTGCGCGAACCGGCGACGCGGATGCGGCGAAGAGTGCCCGCTTTTGGACGAAGATCTTCGCGGTAAACTTCGCGGCCGGCGTCGTGACGGGCATTCCGATGGAATTTCAGTTCGGCACCAATTGGGCGGCGTTCTCCGCGCGGACCGGTGAGGTTATCGGGCAACCGCTTGCGATGGAGGGGCTGTTCGCATTTTTTCTCGAGTCGATCTTCTTGGGCGTGCTACTTTATGGCCACGAACGCGTCGCACCGGCATTTCACGCGCTTTCCGCGGTGATGGTCTGTCTGGGCTCCTGGCTCTCCGGCTATTTCATCGTCGTTACCGACGCCTGGATGCAGCATCCCGTCGGCTACGCCGTCGCGCATGACGGAACGGTGACCCTCACGAGCCTGGGGGCCGTGCTCATGAATCCGTTCGCGCTCTGGCAATACGCGCACGTGCTTTCTGGCGCGCTCGTCACGGGCGGGTTCATCGTAGCGGGGGTCGGTGCGTTCTACCTACTCTCGCGACGGGACGAGGCGTTTGGCCGCGCCTTCGTGCGCGCCGGCATCCTCACGGCTCTGGTCTTCTCGGCCGTCAGCGTTTTCCCGACCGGGGATCGCAACGGCGCGGATGTGACAGCCTATCAACCCGTCAAGCTCGCAGCGATGGAGGGTCTGTTCGAATCGAGACACGACGCACCGCTCGACATCATTGGGATGCCCGACCTGAAGCACAAGAAACTCATGGACCCGGTCGCGGTGCCCGATCTGCTGAGCTTTCTCGCCTATGGGAATTTTCGCGCGAACGTTAACGGCCTCTCGGCGTACGCGCGAGAACTGTGGCCGCCGGTGGAGCTGACGTACTACGCGTATCACATCATGGTCGGCCTCGGCACGATTTTCATCGCGATCGCGGTGCTGGCTAGCCTGCTGCTCGTTACGAGTCGCCTCTTCGGTGCTAAGCCGGTGCTGTGGTTGCTGATGCTGGCGATGCCGTTCCCGTACATCGCGAACGAAGCCGGCTGGGTCGTCTCGGAAGTCGGCCGTCAACCTTGGATCGTATACGGGTTGATGCGGACTTCAACCGGCATTTCGACAAACGTAAATGCGGGAGAAACGTTGTTCACCCTGATCGGGTTTGCCGGGATGTACTTCTTGCTCGGTTTTCTGTTCTTGTTTCTTACGTTGCGCGAAATCGGTGCGGGGCTCGATTCACACACGCCGGATACTCCCGCGCCGAGTGCGCCGGCCCTGGTATCATGAGTAACGTCGCCTTCGCTCTCCTCGCCGCGATGGTCGTGACATACGCCCTACTGGACGGCTACGATCTCGGCGTCGGCGCGATTCTTCATCTGTTCTCGCGGTCCGACACCGAACGTAGCGACGCGACCGCGAGCATCGGGCCATTCTGGAGCGGGAACGAAGTGTGGTTGATCGCCGCGGGCGGCGTGCTCTTCGCATTCTTTCCGCGCGCATACGCAGCGTTATTCAGCGGCTTCTATCTTCCGTTCATGGTCCTTCTGTGGTTGCTGATCTTTCGCGGCATCGCGCTCGAGTTGCGAGGCCACCTCGCGAGCCGGCTATGGCACGACTTTTGGGATTGGGCCTTCTCGCTTTCGAGTGCGGCCCTTGCGCTCATCCTGGGTGTTGCGCTCGGCAATCTACTCCATGGATTGCCGCTCGATGCCCAGGGAAACTTCGTCGGTAGCTTCGCGCTGCTGCTCAATCCATATGCGCTCGGCGTAGGCGTGTTTGCGCTCGTCGTGCTGGCACAACACGGCTGGTGCTATCTGAGAATGCGCCTTCGAGACGCGCCGGAGAACGCGAACGCGTTCCGAGGCCTCTGGCTACTGAGCATCGTCCTCGACCTTGCCGTGACCGCGTGGACGGTTGCTACGCACCCCATCGCCGGACCCAGGCTTGCGATCGCGGGCGTTCTCGGCTTCGTCGCGCTGCTCGCGCTGGTTGCGGTCGGCGTTATGCAGCGGCAACGGCGTACGGTCGCCGCGTTCGCGGCGTCGTCGGCCGGAATCGTGAGCTTGCTCGGGGCAGCCGTCGCGACGCTCTATCCATATTTGATTCCCTCGTCGAGCGGCTACCCCGGTCTGACGATATTCGAGGCATCGCCGAGCAGCGGAGCGCTGGCGGGCATCGTAGCGATCGTGGCAATCGGACTAATCGTGGTCTACTCCTACCAAATCGCCGTTACGCGCCGGCTGTTAGCGCATTGCAGCGAACAAACCCTCGTGCAGGTAAAGCAGAGTGAGTGAGCTGTAGACCGGAAAGCGGACCGGATGACAACTTCGGCGTGTTATCCGACCGTGTTTTTGGCGTTGCAGAAACCTATCATTGTGCCTTCTGCGCTCAACTCTGGGTCGGGCCGTCCCACTGCATCATCGGCGGAACGTGCCGCTGCACGTCGGTATTGATGGGCGCGTTATCGGAGTGACTCAGTCGGTGGAGCGGCCGGCGCAGGGTATCGGGTCACTGAACCACGGCCAATCAACAGCTTTTGTAGCGTGAACATCATCGCGCACGCTCGGCGTCATCGTCTAGGGAATGCGGGACAGCGAGCATTCCTGCGCCCCGGAGGGGGCGTCCGGGAGTCGCGGAAGCATCGGTCATGGCGATCACCGAACGCAGCTACCAATATGTTAGCGTCGACCGGCACGACGGCATTGCGATCATCACGCTCAATCGCCCCGAAAAGCGCAACGCGCTTTCGCTCGCGGTCATGCGCGAATTGCACGCTATGCTCTCGGTGATCGGTGAGGATCGCGCGGTGCGTGTGGTCGTGCTGCGCGGCGAAGGGCCGGCGTTCAGCGCCGGTCACGACCTACGTGAGATGGTTGATCGCAGCATCGAAGCATATCACGAGATCTTCGACGCGTGCATCGACCTAATGACAAAGATCCAGCGCATCCCACAGCCGGTGATCGCCGAAGTCGCCGGGATCGCGACCGCGGCGGGATGTCAACTCGTCGCGAGTTGCGACTTGGCGGTCGCGTCGAGCTTGGCGAAGTTCGCAACGCCGGGCGTCAAGATCGGCCTGTTTTGCTCGACGCCTATGGTCGCGCTCACGCGCGCGATCGGTCGCAAGCGCGCGATGGAGATGCTCTTGACCGGCGAGTTCATTGACGCGCGCACGGCCGCTGAGTGGGGCCTGGTGAACCGCGTCGTCGAGCCGGCCGAACTCGTCGAGACCGTCCGGGCGTTGGCGACAAAAATCACATCAGCGGCGTCATTCGTCGTCGGCTTAGGTAAAGCGGCATTTTACGCGCAAATCGAACTCGATCAACCGCATGCATATGCCTATGCCAAAGAGGTCATGAGCACGAACGCGCTCGCCGAGGACGCGCAAGAGGGCATGACCGCCTTCATCGAACGGCGCGAACCCCTTTGGAAGACCTAACCCGAACTCGCTGAAGCAAGGATGACGAAGATGACGAAGCTCGGTGCGCCCCCGGATAGTCTTGCTACATGAGTGTCGATGCCTCAAGCGTAGACGTCGCGATCGTCGGCGGGGGAGCCGCCGGCCTGAGCGCCGCGCTCGTGTTGGGTCGCGCACGCCGGCGCGTCGTTGTGTTCGACGCGGGGGAGCCGCGAAATGCGGCCGCGCCGCACTCGTATGGATTCTTGGGTCACGACGGGATTTCGGGTGCGGAGCTGCTTCGCCGTGGGCGAGCGGAGGTGGAGAGCTACGGCGTCGGCATGGTCGGCGCACGCGTCCTGGATATCGTTCCCGCCGCAGGCGACCGGTTTGTCGTAACGACGGCCGCCGGGACTTGGGACGCGCGCGCCATCGTCCTCGCGACCGGACTCACGGACACGCTGCCCGCGATCAGCGGACTCTCCGAGATTTGGGGCATCGACGCCGCCGAATGTCCGTATTGCCACGGTTGGGAGGTCCGCGACCGCGCGATCGGAGTCGTCGGCACGACCGACAAGCTGCCGCGCATCGCGGCCTTACTGACCCAATGGTCGCGGGACGTGATGCTGATCTCGTCCGCGGCGGCCGCTTTCACGCCGGAGGAACGTCGTCGCTTGGACGCCGCCGGGGTGCGCGTTATGCCCAAGGACGTCCGCCGGTTCGCCACCGAGCGTGGCCGTCTGCGGGCAGTCGTATTGGCCGATGGCGAAGAGATCGTCCGCGACGCGATCTTCGTAGCGATGCCGACCCACGCCGCGTCGGACTTGGCCGGCCGGCTGTGCGATGTCGACGCGTCCGGTTTCGCGATCGCCGACCCCGAGGGCCGTACGAGCCACACCGGGATCTGGGCGGTCGGAAACGCCACGGACCGGATCGCCAAGCTCGTGCATTCCGCAGCCGCCGGCTCGCGCGCGGCCGCGTCGATCAACCAAGATTTGTTCGAAATGGATCTCCAGGCGGCGATGGCATCCGCCTAGGCCGCCGCAAGACCTGATCAGGGATCGAGCGCCAAAGTGAGCGTCGCCGGCGGCACCGACGCCGGCTACGGCTTACGGGCGACGTGCATGATTCGTGGTTCGGGACCAGTACGCCGTCGGACGTGGCGAAGCGGGCTGCGTCTTTAATCATCGCCGCCTTGATCCGCTCGCGCACCTCGGGGCTCTGGAGGTTGAGGAGCGCCGCGGTGCGCACGGTGCCGCGGTCGTACCAGTCCCAGATGTCCGCCGGCGCGTCCCCGCGCCACATCAGCGGCAACTCCTCGCTGCGGACGTCGCCGAACCCGGCGGCTTCGAGCGCGGACCGCGCCGCATCGGGATCGCTGAACAGTTCGCGCGGCGGCGCAAGCGGCATCGGCACGGTCAGGTCGGCAAGCGCCTCGATCGCGCGCTGCGCGATGCCGCTGAGTTGCGCGCGGTCCGGGCCACACCAGACGGTCCACGCGTAGCGTCCGCCCGGGCGCAACACGCGGAACGCTTCGGCGATCGCTTTCTCCGGTTCGGGAAGATGCAGGATCCCGAACCCGCAGATTACCGCGTCAAAGGACGCGTTGGCGAAATCGAGCGCCTCCGCATCGCCGACGTGAAAGGTCGCACGCGGAAAGCGCCGTGTCGCTTCGCCGACCATGGCCGGCGCGAGGTCGACGCCGGTCGCGGTACAGCCGCGGGCCGCCGCCCCGCCGGCATTGTAGCCCGGTCCGCAGCACACGTCCAGCAGCTCCATGGGCGCCCGCGCCCCGACCGCGTCAAGCAGCTGGGTGGCCGCCGAGCGCGTCATCCGGCCGGCGCCGCCGTCGTACTGTGGTGCGCGCTCGTGCCACCCGCGCCGCTCGAGCTCTTTGAAGGTGGGAATCGGGTCATTGGTAGACGACATTGGTGATCCTCCGGTGCATGCGCGGAGTGCATTTTTCGCGTGGGCAACGATCGTTCCTGAGCCGCGTAGCCGTCGCTGGAACCTGCAACGCGGGGTATTGATCCGACATCCCTTGATTGAGGGAAATCCGCTGCATTATGAGGTCATTCGGAAGCGCCGATGAGCCCCGCACGTTGGTCTGCGATGAGCCGTGCGTACACTCCAGCCAACGTGACTAATTCATCGTGCCTGCCCACCTCCGCGACCTTCCCGCCCTCGAGCACGACGATGCGATCGGCGCTAAGGATCGTCGAGAGACGGTGAGCGATCACGAGCGTGGTACGGCCGCGGCGGGCGGCATGCAGCGCGCGCAATACGGCTTGCTCGTTCTCGGCATCGAGGTTCGACGCAGCTTCGTCCATCACCAAAAACGGGCTGTCATGAAGCAGCGCGCGGGCGATCGCGAGCCGCTGGCTCTGGCCACCCGAGAGTTGAGCGCCGCGTTCTCCAACCTGCGTCGCGTAGCCGTTCGGGAGCGCCATGATGAAGTCGTGAGCGTTCGCGGCGCGAGCGGCCGCTTCGATCTGCGCCTGTGTCACCTGTTCGTGACCGAGGCGAAGATTGTCGGCAACGCTGCCGTAGAAAAGGTAGACATCTTGGAGAACTACAGCCACCAGCCTATGCAACTCGTCAAGTGGGATCATGCGGAGGTCTTGGCCGCCAAGTGTGATCGCGCCGCGATCCCTATCCCAGAAGCGCAATAGGAGGTTGGCGCATGTACTCTTGCCTGCGCCGGAACGGCCGACGAGCGCGACTGTCTCGCCGGGGGCAACCGTGAAGCTCACACCGCGCAGGATGGGTGACCCGGAGTCGTAGGCGAACCAAACGTCATCGAAGCAAATCTCTGAATTAGCAAGACGCGGTGCGGCCGTGGCCGTGTCGGCGACTTGAGGCACCTGGTCGAGGATCTCGAGGACACGAGTTGCGCTGGCGCGTAGCGGCGAAAGCTCGCCCGCTACATCGATGGCCTGCGTAACGGGCCCGAACGCGGCAGCCGTCACCATGACGGCGATGATGGCGGAGACGAACGAGATCGAGCCCCTCGCGCTCATCCCGACTGCCGCGATCAGGAGCGCCACCGTCGTCGCCGAAACGAGTCCTTCGGTGATGGCGCGCTGGAAGCCGGTGACGGCTGCATACTGCAGCTGCCGGCGCTGGTAGTCTCGTGTCCGCTCTACCATCCGGTCACGGAAAGCATCGACGCGTTGGAAGACGAGGAGCTCGCGAAGCCCCTGAATGCCGTCGACCGCATCGGCGTTCAATTCGCCGAGTTTGCTGCGCAGGCGCTCTCCCCAGATCTTCGTCCGCGCGGCGACGATACTGGGCGCGACGACAGACGCGAGCATCCCCAGCGCCGCAATCGATGCCAGGAGCGGATGGATGATCGCAAGCGCGACGACCGCACCGATCCCGACGGCGACGGCGACCGTTGCATTGATAGCAAGGTGGGCGAAAAAATTGTGCAACGCGTCGACGTCGGCAAGCGCGGTCGCCGCGAGCTCTCCGGTGCGGCGGCCGAGCAATTCCCGAGGAGCGCTCCGCTCGATACCGTCGTAGAGTTGCACGCGCAACAGCGCCTGATAGCGGAAGGCAAAGACGTGCCCGAACCACTCCGCCACCCACGTTCCGAGGCTCGAACCGACGACGGCGACGCCGAGGAGGATCAGCGGCGCGAGCAAGCCGGCGGGGTGCGATCCGCGTGCTGCAAGGCCGACAAGCCAACCACTCGCTCCACCAGCAACGACGGCAAATCCGTGCTGGGCGATGCCGCCGACGATCGAAATCGCATAGCTCCCGCGACCGGAATGAACGCGCTGCAGCGTTTCCAATAGCGGGTGACGGTACCGCCGCATCTCCGTGACCTTGCTCGCCATCACCGAGCGGCCTGCGCTGCGACCAGTCGCGCATACGCCCCGTGGCGGTTTCGCAACTCCTCATCTTGCCCGCTTTCAACGATGCGGCCACTTTCGAGGACTAGGATCCGGTCCGCTCCCCGAACGGTAGAGAGCCGATGAGCGATCACGATGGTGGTGCGACCTTTGGCGAATTCGTTGAGTGCGGCCTGAATCGTCGCTTCGGTCACCGCGTCCACGTTTGCGGTCGCTTCATCAAGAATGAGAATCGGCGCATCCTTGAGGATGGCGCGTGCAAGAGCAAGTCGCTGGCGTTGCCCCCCGGACAGACGCACTCCGCGCTCCCCAATGGCCGTGGCATACCCGTTGGGGAGATCGAGGATAAAATCATGAGCTCCCGCCATGCGTGCGGCGCGCTCGATCTCCTCGTCGCCGGCGTCAGGCCGAGCCAGCACGAGATTCTCGCGCACCGTCCCGCCGAAGAGGTAGGTGTCTTGTGCAACCAGAGCGATCAGAGATCGCACGGACTCGATCGGTAGATCGCGCACATCACTCCCGTCGATCATCACTTGGCCCTCCTGCGGATCGACGAAGCGCAGCAACAATGCGACGACTGTCGTCTTCCCCGCACCCGATGGTCCCACGATAGCAACGGTCTCACCGGCGTCAACACGGAACGACAGATGATTCATAACCGGCGGCTGCGTCTTGGTGTACGCGAACGTCACGTCTTGGAACTCGACAACGGGCCGCAACTGCGCGACCACGAGTTGACCCGTGTCTGGAGCCGGCGGGATCTCGGCGAAGAGTCGCTCAATCTGTTCGGCGGCCGCGCCCGCCGCGTAGCTCGCGTGAAAGGCGACATCGAGATTGGTAACCGGGCGCAACGCTTCGCGCGCAAGGAAGAGTGCGATGAACAGAGTCGTGGTCGACATCTCGCCCTGAACGGTGCGCACCGCTGCAACGGCCGCCACGGCTGCCATTCCGCCGACGACGACAAAGGAATAGAGCCCATTGCGAATGAGGACGAATCGCAGCTCGCGGATCATGCCCGTCGCGAGGCTCTCGGCGCGATCTGTTAGCGCCTGCCGACGCGATTTGGAAGCATCAAACGCCTTGAGGGTAATCATCCCTTGCAGGCTGTCCAAAAACTCCGCGCCCATCTCGAGCATGGCCTTGCGTCGTTGGCGCGTGGCCCCCATGAGCGAGCCGTCCCAGAGCGGCGGAATAATCAGCGCGGCGACGACGAACACCGCGACCACGAGCGCGAGCCAGCCGTCCCTCGTGGCAAGGATTGCGACAACCACGGCCGGCGTCAGTACCGCAGCGATCGAGGATGGTAGGTAGGTGGCGAAGTAGTTCTCAAGCGCCTCGACCCCATCGATCAGTGCCGCCTGGAGGGTGGCCGTGCGCTCACCGCCGACGTAGTGGGGCCCGAGCTCAGCGAGTTTGGTGAAGATCTTGGCACGAAGATGCGCCTTGGTTGCACCCGCCGTTGCCTGAGCTACCAGCGCGTCGGCCCACAGAAGCACAACGCGACCGAGGACGAGCGCCCCGACGCCGACGATGAGCGGCACCTCATCACGCAGCCGGGAGCCGCCTAGAAGCTGCGCGAGGATGCTGGCCATGAGTAAGGCCTGACCCACGTACGTGCCCATGAGTGCAAGCCGCATCGCAATCGAGGCGGCGATCCAAGGCTGCACGCCCTTGGCGAGCGCCATGATGCGCCGAAATCCAGCCATCCTATGCGATCCTTGGCTTCAGCGGAGAAGGACGGTAGTCGTCCCGACATGCGGGCTTCACGCGCCGGCGATGCTGGCAGCGGCCGCAAAGACGCGATACGAAGACACGCTTCGCGGATGCGTTGACCGCGCAGATAGAGGGGCCCGGACGTCGCGAACCGGACGAAAGCGGGCTACGGTGCGGCTCATGGGGGAGAGTCTCGCGCGTTCGCAGCGCAAAAGCCGGCGCGGACGAAGCCGGCATCCAAAGCCTCATATCGACGTTTACGAAATTGCTTTGATCGGCACTTCGGCAAGCACGGCGCGCACGTTCTCGAAATCGCGCGGATGCGGATGAACGCCCACGAGGATCTTGCCCGCCGAAACCGCCTCTTCGCCGCCGGGTTCGGAACCGCCCATCACGTCGTCTTTCATTTCCTAAGGAGAGCGACGCAATGTGAAGGGCCGGTGAACTTCGTCTAGCCGACCCGTGAAGACGCCCCGCGGTGGCCGGCTGGCCGTGCAAGTTTCCCCTGAAAACCACGAACGATTCGAGCGGTGTCGCCAGTTCTTGAAGACTACTGCGTCATCACCGAGAGCGTACGGCAGGGTATCCCGGTCGCGGTCGCCGTTTCGATTATCTTAACCGGGAGTTTACGGCTTTCCGTTCTGGGCGATGAGATAGTCAACGATCGTGTTGACGTCGCTATCGGCGATCGGAGCGCCGTAAGCAGCTTTCATTTTTGCCACCTCAGCCGTCCATTGCGCCCGGTTTAAACGTGGCTGCGTGTAGATGTATGCGGCCGAATGGCACGTGCGACAATTCGCGTTGACGACCTCCATGCCGGGGCCCGGCTTGAGCGGGACGGTCACAGTTGGCATCGTGATCGAGACCGTCCCGGACGTCGTCGCGCCGAGCATGAGAACGGCGAGTGCGAGCAGCGCTAGCCGTGAAGTGGTGGCCTTCATGATACGCTGACCTTATAGGTCTCGATCACATCGCGCAGGAAGCCGGCCGGATTCCACACCGGGATGCTCGTCTGCGTTTCACCGCTGTTGGCAATCGCGCGACATGCAAGTGTATACGACTTGCCGCGCTGTGCCGCGAAGGCGACTTCCCAGCGCCGAAATGAGTAGCGGCCGTAGTCGGCGCCGAGCGTCGCATTGCGCCATGTCGTTCCGCCGTCTGAGGAAAACTGTACCGCCTTGATCCCGCTGCCGTTATCGAATGCGATCCCACGGATCATTTGCGACCCAGCGTGCACGCTGCCGCCGTCGTGCACGTTTGTCGCGAACGAGCGGACCGTCATCTTGTTGATAGGAACCGTCTTGTAGCCCGTTTGCGTCGGGGTTACCGTGTTTCCCGGCGTTTCGGGAATTCGATAGGCCGTCTTCATCCAGAAATTGTCATCGATCGTATCGATTGCCTCGATGTCGCTGAGCATTTTCATCCAGTACGTCGCATACCAGCCGGGGACGACCATCCGAACGGGATAGCCGTTCAGCAGCGGCAACGGCGCCCCGTTCATCTCGTAGGCGATGATGATGTCGCCGTTGTCGAAAATATCGTCAAGCGAGAGGGCCTTGATAAACGGCGGGGTCGTAGACAACACCGGGCGTTCGAGCCCGTGGAAGCGAATCTGACGAACGCCGTCCTTGAGTCCGGCTCGCGCGAGGACGTCGGTCAATCGGGCGCCGGTCCAGCGCGCGTTCCCCATCGCGCCGTTGTCCCATTGGCCGCCTGGGACGCGCGGTGAAAACAGTCCGCGGCTGTTTCCCGAGCACTGATTGACCGCGACGATCTCGACCGGCTTGAATTGCGTGCGCAGGTCGCTAACGCTCAGGCTCAGCGGGCGCTTCACCATGCCGTGGACGTGAATCCGGTGCGTCGCCGCATCGACCGTCGTAGGGATTCCCGCCAAATGCCAGCGCACGAAGAAGGCATCGTTGGGCGTCAGGACGCCCTCGTCGAAAATGTGAAACGGCGTCTCCAGCAGCGGCGGGCGCGGCGAGAGCATGAGGAGCGGTCGCTTTTGGGGGAACGCAACGAGCGGTCGCGTGCCGTTCTCCATCGGTAACATGACGGTGGTCGGGGAAGCAGCGATCGCTTCAGATCCGGTCGTCGATGCGAGGGCGGCCGCCGTGGCGCCGGCGAGAAAACCGCGTCGATCCAAGGTCATGTGAACCTCCAAGGTCTCCCTACTCCCCTTTCCGAGCCTTCGCATGCGTTCCTTGGCTCAGCGGTACGATCGGATGCTTAAGGCGCCAATCTGCAGCATGACCGTCGCCTCGAGCAGCCATGGGACCGGCAGACCCTGTCGCCGTGGAGTCTTCGAGCCCGCGGTAGCCGTCATGATATGCGGGTTTCACGAATTGGCGATGCGCGCAACGGCCCGCCATGCGAGGGTTTAGGTCATCCAAGCTTCGTGTATCGCAGTCTGAGTGCATTTGTGATCACGCTAACGGACGACAGGGCCATCGCGGCAGCGCCGATGATCGGCGACAGTAAAATACCGAACGCGGGATAAAGAACGCCCGCGGCGATGGGAATTGCCGCTCCGTTGTAGGCGAATGCCAAGAACAAGTTTTGGCGGATGCTGCGCATCGTCGCACGTGAGAGCTGTCGCGCGCGCACGATTCCGGTGAGGTCGCCTTTAAGGAGCGTGATTCCCGCGCTCTCAATCGCGACATCGGTTCCGGTCCCCATGGCAATGCCGACATCAGCGGCAGCTAGCGCCGGGGCATCGTTGACCCCATCGCCCGCCATGGCGACGATGCGACCTTGGCTACGCAGATTCTCAACGATGGCACTCTTCTGATCGGGTAGTACCTCAGCCTCAACCTCGGTGATACCGAGCCGGCGCGCCACCGCCTCGGCCGTCGTGCGATTATCGCCCGTCAGCATGAGGGCGCGCAGGCCATCGGCTGCAAGCTTTTTCAGCGCCTCAGGCGTTGTCGTCTTGATGGGATCCGCGATGGCGAGAAGGCCGGCGACTTTTCCGTCGACGGCAAGGAAGATCACTGTCGCACCGTCCCGGCGCAAACGATCGGCTTCGCCTTCGAGCGTGATCGTCGCCACGCCGAGCGCGGCAAGAAGCTGCGCATTTCCGAGGACGATCTTACGGTCCTCGACGGTGCCGACCACACCCTTTCCGGACGAGGAGTCAAAATCTTCGACCTTGGCGAGCGCGATATTGCGCTCGGATGCGGCCGCGAGGATTGCTGCACCGAGTGGATGTTCGCTGGCGCGCTCGACACTCGCGGCCAAGCGCAGCAGACCGGCCTCACTGATGCCGTCAGCCGGGATAATCGCAACGACTTTCGGTTTGCCCTCGGTCAACGTCCCCGTCTTGTCGATCACCAACGTGTCGACTTTCTCCAGGCGCTCCAGCGCTTCAGCGTTCTTGACCAGCACGCCGGCCTGCGCGCCGCGCCCCACTCCGACCATGATCGCCATCGGGGTGGCCAAGCCGAGCGCGCAGGGGCAAGCGATGATGAGCACGCTCACCGCAGCGACAAGGCCGAACGCAAACCGCGGTTCGGGACCATAGATCGACCATACAGCGAAGGCGGCAAGCGCGACGACGATCACCGAGGGCACGAACCATGACGATACCCGGTCGGCTAAGCGCTGGATCGGTGCGTGCGAGCGCTGCGCGACCGCGACCATTTGGACGATCTGTGCGAGCAGTGTGTCGTGACCGACCTTCTGGGCGCGCATGATGAAGCTGCCGCTTTGGTTGAGTGTGCCGGCAATGACCGTGGAGCCGCTCGTCTTCGTAACGGGCATCGATTCGCCGGTCACCATCGATTCGTCGAGCGAGGAGCGGCCTTCGATGATCTCGCCGTCAACTGGGACCTTCTCGCCCGGATGCACGCGCAGATGATCGCCGGCGGCAACGATCTCGAGCGGGACTTCGCTCTCGGTCCCGCTATCGGCGATACGCCATGCAGTCTTGGGCGCAAGATCGAGGAGAGCGCGGATCGCGCCGGAGGTTCGCTCGCGTGCACGCAGTTCCAGAACTTGCCCGAGCAGCACCAGTACGGTGATACCGGCGCAGGACTCGAAATAGACGGCCACCTCCCCCATGCCGCTGCGGAAGGCAGGCGGGAAGACGTCCGGTACGACCGTTGCGATGACGCTGTAGCTCCAGGCGACGCCGGTGCCGATCGCAATCAACGTGAACATATTGAGTTTGCGCGTCAGCATCGATTGCCAGCCGCGCACGAAGAACGGCCAACCCGCCCAAAAGACGACCGGCGTCGCCAGCGCTAATTGCATCCAGTTCGACAAGCTCGGCTCGAACCGGAGCCGGACCGCAGTGAAGTGCTCGCCCATTTCGAGGGCGGCGACCGGTACCGTCAGCGCGAGGCCGACCCAAAAGCGGCGCGTCATGTCGACCAGCTCGGGGTTGGGGGCCGATCGGGTGTGCGATCACCGGTTCGAGCGCCATACCACAGATCGGGCAAGAACCCGGACCGGCCTGCCGGACCGCGGGATGCATCGGACACGTGTAGATGGCGATGACGGTGTCGGAGTCAGGTTCCGAATGAGCCGCTTTGCCGTCAAGGTAGTGCGTGGGGTCGGCCGCGAACTTCGTCCGGCAGCCCTCGGAACAGAAGGAATAGCTACTGTTTTCGTACTCGTGGCGATACGGTGCCGCATTCGGATCCACCGTCATCCCGCAAACCGGATCGAGCGTAGCCGTCACGTGGAATTCCTCAGGGAACCGGCATCGCGCCGACGAGCATAGGACGCATAAAAGCAGTGAGCTGGGTTCTCGTTCAATCAGCGCTATTCGTCGTTTTCGCACTGCTGCCCGGCAACGCGATGCATTGGGGATCTCCGGGGATCGGCAGCATCGCTATCGGAGCGCTCATCATCGTGTGGTCATCGTTGCGCCTAGGACGCTCGCTTACGCCGTTCCCAGAGCCGGTCTCGGGCGGACGTTTTACGGGGACCGGGCCATACCGCTTCGTGCGACATCCGATGTACCTGGGCATATTCTTCATCGCCATCGGCTTTGCAGACGCCACCCACAGCATCACGCGAGCCGCATTAGCCGTTGGTCTCGCCGTATTCTTCGACGCGAAGGCGCGACACGAAGAGCGTGCCCTACGAGATCGCTATCCGGCCTATGCGGACTACGCAAACCGTACCCGAAAATTTCTGCCTTTCATCTATTGATCGGCGCATCTCGATGCAACGCAACGTCCTTGCTCCGCTCGTCTTTTATCAGAGTCGCCTGACGTCGCCCGTAGTGATCGTCGGGGCATCATTTTCCCACGATGTGCGTTCACGATCGATGATTGCTGCGAAGACCAATACTGCTGAGTACCGGTCATCGGTGCTCCCGTGAACGATGCCGGCGGCCTAGTAGAACGATGCCTTGCGCGGGGGGAACGTAATGATCCGCTGACCGTTGAATTTCGGGCGCCAGTGGGAGAGGACGTAGGCCGATACATCGTAGGCTTGCTGTTCGGTCAACGTGTTCGGCGTAGATCCGTACGGCATGTTATATCGAACGAACGCCGCCATCGTCGCGAGCTTGTGCATCCCCGCGCCGCTGTTGAAGGACGTGCTTCCCCACAGCGGCGGGAACGCCGCACTGCCGGCGCCGTTAGCTCCATGGCAGGCCAAGCATTTCGTCGCATAGATGTGCGATCCGTTCGGAACGCTGGGTGCCTGCGGGGCCTTGAATGCGATCAGACCTTGATCCGGGGCGCCCTTTCCGACAACGGTGCCGCGCGAAAGATAGGCTATGTATGCCGTAAGCGCGATCATCTCGCGACTATCGAAGGGCGGCGCCGTTCCATTCATGCTGTAGAGAAAGCACTCTGCAAGACGGTCTTGCAAAGCGATGAAGCGCTTCGAGCGCGAATTGTATTGCGGAAACTTCGCATAGACGCCAACAAGGGAACCGGCATGCGCCTTCGTTCCGGCGCTGTTATGACAGGCCTCACACGACATGCTCGCAACGGCGTAGGCACCGGCGTACTTGTGCGTGTTTTCGATGATCTGCTTTCCAAGGATGATGAGATCGCCTTCCGCCCCTTTCGGCATCGGCGGCGCGACGAACACGTCCCCGGCTGCTGAGGCCGTGGTTGCCTGCGTCGGCGCCTTTACGTCATTGGCAAGCGATGCGGCGACAAAGGCGATCGCGAAAATGATGGCCGTAAACATAAACCGACGCATGCAACTTGTTCTTTCTTCAACCGAGAGATTTTCGTGGCAAAAGTCCGCTGGAGCCACCGAGGCACTCGAAAGTCGGCGAGCGCTATCTTCCCTGAGGATTATACCTCAATGAGGGACGGAACGAGCTTATCGGCGCCGATCCCATGGTGGCGAACGTTCGGCTACCAGGGCGGGTGGCGAGGCGGGCGGCTCACTGCGGTCGTCCGAGGAAGTCGGAGCCTAGCCTACCGCACGTTGTACCAGCAGCGAGGCGCCGGCCACCGCGATCCAGAGCACGAAGCCAAGCGCAAGAGGACGAAGGCCGGTGCGCAAAAGGTGCCGCATCTCGGTTTGCAGTCCGATCGCGGCCATCGCGGCCGCGATGAGAAAGCCCGAAAGGGCCCCGATCGGTCCGTGCCAGGCGGCCGGAATCACACCGAGCCCATTGACGATGGCAGCCACAAGGAACCAGACGATGAACCACGGCACGATGCGTTGCCACGCGATCGGGCCACTTCGTGTAGGGCCAACGCGCATCCGTGCCAACGCGATCGCGGCGACCAAGGGCAGGATCAGCGTGGCGCGCGTGAGCTTGACAATCGTTGCCTGGTTCGCCGCCTCACGACCGTACGCGAACCCGGCTGCGACGACCGAAGACGTGTCGTTGATCGCGGTCCCCGCCCAGGTGCCGAACGTACTTTGCGTCATCTGCATGAGGTGCCCGAGCGGCGGAAAGACCAGCACCGCCACGATTATAGAAGAAGATGGTCGCGATCGCGAGCGCGGTTTCGGCTTGGGTGGATTCCAGCACCGTCGAGACCGCTGCGATCGCGGAGGCACCACAGATCGCTGTTCCGACGCCGATGAGCGTCGAAAGGGGTCGTTCGAGATGCAGCAGACGACCGACGAGCGGCGTCAACGCGAGTGCAACGGTGACCGTAATAAGCGTGACGGGAAGTGTTGCGATCCCGGTACGGAGTACCGCGTTGAAGGACACACCCAAACCCGAGATCACGATCGCCGTCTGCAAGAGCGAACGGCCCGAGAAGCGGAGCCCCGGTGCCGTTAGCACGGCCGGACCGCATCGCCCCTGGAGCAGTATCCCGAGCACGATGGCAATCACCGGCGCGCCGATCAACGGCAACACCTGCCCCAGCGCCGTGGCGACGCCGGCGATCGCGAGTGCGACGGCGATCCCCGGCGCGAGACGGAGCGCCTTGATAGTCGTGAACAACCGTCGGCGGCGCCGTCAGGCCGGTTTGTGCGCGGCGCGCACGATCTCATGAGGAAATGCGGCGATCCGATTCGTCGCGGTCGTCAACGGCTGCCGGCTCGCGCCTCGAGCATCTTGTCAGCCTTACTCATCTTGTCAGCCTTACTATTGAAGCGATAACGCGGGAGGACGTCGAGGTCGGTCCCCGTGACGCGGATGACCCACGCCTTGCCCGGCTGGTTCGTCGAGTGGATTGCGCCCGAGGGGTACGAACGCGCCTGACCCTGGCCGAGCACGTACTTGTCGATGACGGTCAACTCCGCGTGATCGTCGGACTCGGGATTCTCCCGCCGCCAAAGCGTCATCTCGGTCGAGCCTTTGGCATTCCCGTAGACCGCCCACGACGTCCCGTGGCTGTGGGGCAGGCCCGGCTTCGGCGACGGCGCGTGGACGTGTGCTAAGACGTACACGTCCGTCTCCGGGTCGTGGTAGAGGACGCGCTTGCCTGGCGGGATGGAATCATCGAAGCTCTCCGCGACGAAGGCCGGGTTCGCTAGCAGCTGCTGCAGCTTTTCGGCCACACGCGGCAGCCCGGTTTGACCGTCGGATTTCACGATCACCCGCAAGTCCTCAGAAAATTCCGTCAGACCGTATCCGCTCATGGGCGTACTCCTCGTGCTGGGGGCGTCCCGAGGGTACCACGACGATATCTGACGGCGCAACGGTCCCCTTGGAGCGGTGTCGCGTGGTTCCGCGTTATTGCGGCGTTTGGGGTCGATGCTATCTCCGATAGTCCTTTCATCTATCGGGATACGCCCAACGGCCTTATCTTTCCGAAAAGACCGTACTGATAGGGAAAGAGCGTGGTCCGTTCGACGTGAAAGCCAAGCTCCGTGAGGTAGTCTGTTGCTGCGCGCGGCCCGTACACGCTCTCGCGGGGCGGGCCGGCCGGACGTTCGACGTCTGCGTTCCAATCGATAATCGCGGCGCACCCGTTTGGCGCAAGTACGGCGAAGAGCGCGCGCATGTGATCGTCCTCGAGCTCGTGGAGCACGTTGATCGAAAAGACGCGGTCGACCTTGCCGGCAAACTCGGCCAGCAACTCGGTTCCCCCGGTTCGGATCAGGTGCCCGGCCGGTTTCGCGTGTAAGAGGGCGAGCATCTCGGGCTGGATGTCGAGTCCAAGCAACGTGCAGTCCGGACGGCGTTGGGCGAACTCGATTGCGTACGTTCCGGTGCCGGTACCGAAATCCATTACGACGGCGTCGCGCGGTGCGTCAACGAACGCGACGAGCGCATCCGGAGCAAGGTACGAGAACCGCGACGGATCGTCGAGACGCGCAGCACGCGACGCATCGAAACGGCGACGCACGAGACGCTGGTCGTGACCGGCGTTCTGGCTATCGTGATCGTGAATCTCGTTCATTTCCTGTCCTCCCGATGGTTAGAATGGCTTGCCGGCGGCGAGCACGGCGCGAACCTCCCGTTACCGGATGCTGGCCAAGTAGCGGCGTTAGGCGAGAATCGCGGCCTTGATCCGCTCCAGCGCCTCAGGTGCCTGAAGGTGAAGGAGTGCAGCGGTTCGCACCGTCCCGCGCTCGTACCAGTCCCAGACCTCGTCCAGGCTCGCTGCTCGGAACGTAATCTCCACCTCCTCGCTCGTGAGGTCGACGAACCCCGCCGCTTTTAAGGGCGGCGTGTGACCTCGCGTTCAAGCACGGCCGTTTCCAAACGCGTTAGTGTCAGAAAGCCCCGATACGGTGCGATGCGCATCACCGTTGCTTTGCACCTTCCCCGGTCGAGCGAGCCAGACCAGATGAGGTCGCTTGTCAGTCGGCTCGCACATTCGTCCCCCGGGCACTCACCGATTTGCGGCTGATGGCGTCGCTGATTTGCTAGCGATCGATGAATCGCGCCGAACCGTGGACGCTGGGACTTGCGCCTTTCACAAAACCTGTACAGATAGTGAGGCCGGCAAGATCCTCGATGAGCTGATCGAGCAATTCCTAACCAGGCTGATGATCGGATGTTGCTTTTGCGCGCCGAAATGCAAGCGCCTGACACTCCTGGAATTCCGCTCGGTTGTGAAGGGGGCCATAGAGGAGTTGCTCTCCGGGAGCGGAGTGAGCTGAAACGTGCGACTCGTGATCATGTCCGATACCCATGAGCGGCACAGCGCCATCGTCGTCCCTGACGGAGATGTTCTCATCCACGCCGGTGATTTCACGATGAATGGGAACCTTCGTAAAGTGCGAGCCTTCGGCAGGTGGCTTCGGTCGCTTCCGCATGCGCATAAGATCGTAGTCGCCGGCAAGCATGAACTGACGTTCGAATTTCAGCCTCGCCGCGCTTCAGCGGAGCTTGGCAATGGGAACGACGGCCTCACCTACTTACAGGACAGTGGAATACTAATCGACGGGATTTCATTCTGGGGCTCCCCGTGGCAGCCGGCGTTCCTATATCTCGCCCCAGCTGACCGAGACACTGCAATCGACGAAGTGGAACCAATCCCGCTTGCGGATTTTGGGCTATCCGCGCCGAGGCCCGTTCCTTGCCTGGCAATTGTCGAGCAAGTAGCTCAGAAGATCCACGCCCTAACGGAACCGAATCCGCGTGGAAGGCCAAACGCGCGCGCTCGTGACGTTATTGACGTTCTTGCGCTCGACGCACGCATTTCGCTCAACTACCCAGCCGTGGCCAATGCGTGCGAACGCGTTTTCGCGATTCGCGCGGGCCATGACTGGCCGATAATCAGCTATGAGTTTCCCTCAGAGTGGAAGACCACGCTTCCCGCAATCGCCCAAGACGCACGATACGATACAACTGACGCTGCCGTTATCGCGACACGCTTCAGTACCTTCCTAGCCCGTTTATACGGAGTAAATACAATGCCCGGTTATGAGTACCAATTCGTAGCTCTCGCAGCTTTTCGTTTCTTCAGCAGCCGCAACCAATGAGCTCATTGGCATCGTTTTGCACAACTTTTGCACGGCCGAAAACCATTGATGACGTATGGTCATAGCAAGTTTCCACGGGACCGGGACCAGCTGAAGTGGCTGGAGCCTTGAGGTCACGCAAGAGGGCCGGCTATTTACCTTCTCCGTCTATTAAGCGAGAAACCGAGTGATGCCACGTGCCAGGCGAGCTTTGGACCGAAGCTTTCCAAGGCTATGCTTTGCGGGATCTGTGGGAGGGGTGGTAGCGATGCTTGAAGTGCTTCTCTCCCCAATCACGAAAGAGCGAGGTCGAGCTTTGCTCCGGATCATTCGGAATGCCGCGGCGTTTTTGTTGGCCGCGGCCGTCGTCTTCGTCGTTGCTCCCGTCGAAGCGCAGCAAAGGGCGCCTTACGAGCTGACCGCAATTCTCTCGGAGAGCGGCCCTGGCGCATTCGTCGGGCAGGCGGCCGGCAAATCGATGGTCGCCATGGAGTCGTACATAAACTCCACCGGCGGGATCCATGGGCGTCCGGTCAAGATAACGGTGCTCGACGATCAATCGAGCCCGCAAGTTGCCGTGCAGCTTGTCAATGGGCTGATCGCTCAGAAACGCCCGGCGTTCATCGGGCCGATGCTTACCGCGTCGTGCGAAGCGGTCATTCCGCTGATCTCCAAAACCGGACCCGTCGCGTACTGCGTCTCGCCGTTCGTGAACCCGCCGCGAGGCGGCTACATGTTCATGCAGCAAGGCTCGCCACTCGATCTCGCGATCACCGGCCTGCGTTTTCTGAAAGGTCGCGGCGCCAAACGCATCGCGGTGCTCAACGCTACGGATGCGAGCAGTCAGGCGGCCGACAACGGTTTCGAGCAAGCGTTCGGACTGAAAGAGTTCTCGTCGCTGCAGCAAGTCTTGCACATGCGGTTCTCGCCCTCGGACATCACGCTAACGGCTCAGGCGTCGCAGATCAAAGCGGCAAATCCTGATGCCATCGTCACGTGGAGTGTCGGCGCGCCGTTCGCGGCAACCCTCAGAGCATTGCACGACGCGGGTATCAACGTGCCGGTGTTGTCGAACAGCGTCAACGAGACGGCGGAGCAAATGCAGCAGGTCGCAGATGTACTGCCGCGTGACATCAATTTCGTTGGCGGCGCGTCGTGGGTGGTTGGTGCGCACGAGCCGCCCGCCGTTATCAAGCAGCAGGAAATCTTGCGAAAGTATTTGAGCGCTGCGGGATTGCCGACGAACGGCGCCTATGCGGCCACGTGGGACATTGAGCTTGTGCTGATCGACGCGCTACGTCATGTGCCGGAAAATCCGAGCGCGCTGCAAGTGCACGACTACCTCACGCACATTTTTAATTTTCCCGGTACAAACGTGATTTACGATTTTCGTTTCGGGCAGCAAAGCGGTGCGCTCCAGAGTAGCATCGTTTCGCGGTGGGACGCTGCGCACGCACGCTTCGTCCCGGCGAGTTACCCCGGCGGTCGACCCGCAGAGTAAGAGCACGGAAGGCGTCAACCTATGATCAGTGAGTCCTTTACAGAGGCGTTCGTCGAAGCCGGCGGTTTCCGCATCCGGTACGTTGAGGTGGGTAGGGGCCACCCGATCATCTATCTGGACGAGTCTGGCGGTCTGCAACTCTCACGCGGCTACGAAATGCTGGCGCAAACCTTTCGCGTCATCGCTTTGGAGCTGCCGGAGAATCGACGCTCGGCCTCCATCGAGGATCTTGCTCGCCACTTGAATGCTGCGGTTACTGCGCTCGGCATCGAGCGGTACAGCGTAATGGGCACGTCGTTTGCATCGACGGTTGCGTTGTGGATGGCGCTCCTTCGGCCGGAATCAGTGGAAGCCATCGTCCTGAGCGCTCCGGCCGCGCCGCCGCGTGATGAATCATTTGAAAAGCGCGCCGCCGAGCTGCCGCAACCGGCGCTGGTACTTCTCGGCACCGACGATAAGGTAACGCCGCCGGAGTGCGTGCGCCTCTACCGTGAGCTCTTGCAAAGTTGCCATATCGTGTTCGTTTACGGTGCAGGTCACGCGATCGACGCCGACCGGCCCGAGGCGTTCGCATCGTTGGTCGGAGATTTCTTGACGCGCAAGGAACAATTTGTCGTCCGCGAGACGAGCGCTCTCATTCACCCCTGAAAGATCATGATGAAAGCTTCGCTGTTTTGCAGCGCCAAATATGCGGCGCCGGTACCTGACGATGTCTGGCCTCTGCCGGGAACGTACTACTCGCCGGACGTCGCGGTGCGTTCGATGCAGACGACCTTCGATCAGTTTCGTCTCGCCGATGAATACGGTTTCGATTGGGTGACGTGTGCCGAGCACCACTTTTCGCCGATGTCATTGACGCCGAACCCCATGGTCATGGCCGGAGCGCTGTGCCAAGTGGTGCGCAGAGCAAAAATAGCGGTTCTGGGGCCGACGATTCCGATTCTCAACCCCGTTCGCGTCGCCGAAGAATTTGCGATGATCGACGTCATGTCCAATGGGCGGCTCGTAGCCGGCATGATGCGCGGCACCGGCAACGAGTATGTCACCTACAACATCAATCCGTCTGAATCGCGGGAGCGCTTTGCCGAGGCCGTGGCTTTAATCCGACGCTGCTGGACGGAGCTGGAGCCGTTCGGCTGGGAAGGGAAATATTACCAGAATCGGACCGTTTCGATTTGGCCCAGACCAGTGCAGTATCCGCATCCGCCGATGTTCATGTCGACGTCGAGCCCTGAAGCCGCGGAGTTCGCCGCCCGCAACGGCATCGGCGCCGGCTTCGCTTTCACAACGGTTCCTCTGGCGAAGAAGTCGGTGACGCATTATCGAGAGTGCGCTCGGGCTGCGGGGTGGGAACCCACTCCCGACAATGTGATCTACCGCGCAGCATTTCATGTGGCGGAGACGGACGAACAAGCCTTCGCGGATATGGCCACGCTGCCGCCGCGGGTGAGCTTGACCAACAAGAATAAGGCGCTTTCGGAAGCCGTGACCAAATCCGGATACTTCGGCAGCGATTATGCAGGGCAGACGACGCGGAACGCGACGCGAGAGTTGGCCGAACGCATCGAGCTGGGACAGATCGTCGTCGGCAGCCCGGAAACGGCGTTGAAGCAAGTGCGGCGGATACATGACGAACTCGGCGCGGGCATCATCGACCTTGTCGTGGGCGTTCAGCTCGGCGACCGCACGATGCGCTCGATCGAGTTGTTCGGATCGAAAGTGTTACCGCGCATGCATGAGTTTTGAACGGCGCCTATTCGTTCGGGGTTTTAGATTGTCTTATCGCTCTGCGTTCAGCGAGCCGGCCATTGCACATTTTTTGCACGGGCTCGGACGGAATCGCTATGATTCGCCTTTATGAAACCAACTTGAGTAGGCGAAAATACGGTACAGGATGGAGCGGATCGGACAGCCCATGACGCTGGTTGAACGAGGGTTGCTAATTCGTAATCAGCAGGTCAGCGGTTCAAATCCGCTCGTCGGCTCCAGCTTCAGGCCCGTACCTCGGTGGTGTGGGCCTTTTTGCTTGCGCCATAAGGATTTCCTGGCTTGAACCGCCATTTGCAGCTGCTCTACCAACTGAGCTACGTCGGCAATTTTCGCCCGTAGGCGGGCGGAGATCTCTCGCTCTGGGGCGTGGTCAATGCCGTGACGCAAATAGCGGAGGATGTCGGCTCGTACGATAGAGCCGTTGAGCTCGAGCGGATCGGTGGCGAGATCCTCGGGCTCAAAGCCTCGGCATTCAGCAAGAACTAATACAACAAAAACTATCGGGCCCGCGGAATCACCGCGGGCCTTTCTTTCTTTTTAGGAGACGAAAATCATGATCATATCGACGCTAAGCGCCGTCAGTTCGGCGTGCTTCAAAGCGGGCTTGTTCTTTTCACACCTGAAGTTCGTGGCGGCGCTGCTGTTGCTTAACTTTCATGTCGTGACGCACCACGTGTGGTACGCCTATATTCTAAACCATGTCCGCCCGTTACTCGCCTGGTCACCGTTGTAGCCGATGGAGGCGATAGCAATTACCATCGTTTGCGTAGTGGTCTTCTTGATCACGCGGTGGGGTTCCAAGACGTTTGGCCGTGGTGCCGGAACGCTTATCGGATTAGCGCTGATGGGATGGACGGCATTCGGACTCATTGCGCTAATGGCAACGGTGTTCGGTTGGTTTGCGGCGCTTATTCTACCAGCGCTCGTGCCGCTCTTAATTCCGCTAGGAATGGGCTTCTTCGTCTTTCGGCTGCTCAGCCGACGGGCGAAGCAGCAGAAGTAATCGGCGGTGGAAAGATTCGCAAGAGTCTTCCACTGCCTTTTTTCCTCTCGCCTTAAAGGGTGCGTAAGGGCTGTCTTCGCCAGTCAAACGATTTGCCACGGCGGCACGCAGATCAAGGAACGTCGTTGGATTCTACAACCAGCGCGGAACAGCAGAGCGGCATATCAAGGAAGGGAAAACGCGACCTCACGCGACGCGGCCCGCGCGGAGTGAAGCTGGTGATCTCCGATGCGCATCTCGGCCTCAAGGCGGCGATCGCGAAAGTCTTCACGGCAACGTGGCAACGCTGCCGCGTGCACTTTATGCGCAATGCGCTGGCCTTTGCGAACAAGGGTCAGCGACAAATGGTTCTCGCGCTGATTAACACGGCGCTCGCACAAGAAGCGACAGCAGGCGCGCATGAGCAATGGCATGTCGTCGCCGATCACTTTCGCACGAAACTGCCGAAGCTCGCAGCGATGCTTGATGAGGCCGAACACGACGTTCTTGCATTCATGGACTTCCCACGTGCACACCGCAAGCAGATCGCCTCGACGAATCCGTTGGAGCGACTCAACGCAGAGATTAAGCGGAGAACCGACGTCGTTGGCATCTTTCCCAACGATGCCGCAATCGCCCGGCTTGTCGGCGCGTTGCTGCTCGAGCAGAACGACGAATGGCAATTGCAGCGGCCTATCTCTTGCTCGAAGGACTTGGGGTCGTCAGCGACAATCAGAACCAACGGCTCTCAGCTGTGATTACCGGCTGAACGCCCAACCCGCGGCGAGACTTACTCGTACACCACTCCGCGGGACACGATCAACCAATGGTTCGCGTCTTGTAATGATTCGGACAAATCGGGTGTTTAGCCGGAGCCTTTTGCGTAAGGCATACTGTACCTCTAGTTTTTCTGGAGCGGCGCGGACCGCCGATCGTATTTGAATGACCATACTGAGCGTCGGGATTGTTAGCCTAATCGCCCTCGCCACGGCACTGGGCGTAGCCGCGCTGGTACGGATTCGCGCCGAAGCGAAATTGAAGGTACGCTCGACGCACAAACGTGCACGCAGCGTACGCACGATGCGCGAGCGGGCGCCGGATTTGGAAGCCCGCATCAAAACTGTGTTGGCTGGACCCAGCAGAAAGTATGGAGAAATCTTCACCGACTACGGTGTCTGGAGACTCGATCGCGAAACGCGTCTCGAATTAAAGGCCACTGCAGGCTGGAGCCGACTCAACGAGTTCACACGCAGCCTTGTCGTGCGGTACTTGTGGCGTGTATTAGAAAGCCTTGCCGGCGGGGCGGTCGTCGTCGTCGATCAACCGCCGCAAACGTGGAATGTCGAGGTGGATTCCCGTTTTCGAGATCACGGATTTGAGTGGAGAACGTTCGGGGACGGCCCGCAGTTTATCCAAGAGACGTAACGCACACTATTCGAGGCAGGTGCCCTTTTGCAAGAAAATTTCCACCCGCTGACGCTGGATCGAGTACGCAAATACCAAGTTAGGTAGAAAACGTTACGCAGAGTTTACGCCTATGCCTATCTTGCGTAGTCTGTTGGGGGTATAATTAGGCCCCAAACGTCTCGGTCAAGGATACACATGATTCGGGATTTCAACTCTGCTGCCGGCGATCTTTCGGCTCAAGCGATAGATCCGTCTGCGCTTGGCCGACGAAGCATCGGCATTGCGAAACGCCGCGAGCCGCAGCGGTTTATCATTTGCGATGCCTCAATGCGCGTGCTCTTTGCTACCGCCGGCCTGGATCTCATATCATGCTTCAAAGATGGCCTCGAGGCGCTTCAGCCCAAATGCCGCGAAAGTACGCTTTCTAAGACGACGATTTTTCACGCTTACGACGATGAAACAGTCTTGCGTATCGTTCCGCTTGACGGCCATCTCTTCGCGTGTGTCGCAATCTTTGTCGATGGCTTCAGTCGGCGTGGCTCCATTTTCAGAGCTGCCAAACAATTCGGTTTGACGAAGCGTGAATTGGAGGTGCTTCAAATGTTGATTCGTGTCAAATCAAATTCGGATATTGCTGAAAGTCTCGGTGTTGCCGAATCCACTGTATCGGATCATGTCCAGAGCATAATGCGCAAGCTGGGCACGTCCAAGCGAGCGGCGTTGGTTAGCAAGGTATTCAATTTAGAGCAAGACATCGCCGCCGAAAATGATGACTAAACAGGATATCCCGGAGGTCCATGGCCTCATCGGTGCGATGAATGTATTCGATCCGGAAATGGCGCAACACCTCATAGCAACGGCCACGTTTGCAGAGCGCGTCGCGACGGTTATGGCGCTCGACTCGGAAACCATAGAAAATTGCCGCGTCGGTGCTATACTCCATGACATCGGCCGGCTTGGTATCGATAAATCGATATTGGAGTGCCCGGCAATGTTAGTCGAGGCGGAGTGGGACGTGTTGACTGACCATCCGATGCTCGGGGCACGCCTGCTGAAGACGATCCCCGCGCTCGCGCATATCGCACCCATCGTCCGCGCCCATCACGAACGAATCGATGGATCGGGTTACCCCGATGCGCTGATTGGCGACGAGATTCCAATTGAAGCACGGATCATTGCGGTTGCGGACGCCTTCCACACAATGACCATGCCGCACGCGTACCGCTTTGCGTCTCCGACGACCACGGCAATGGCAGAGCTCGTTGGTAATAGCGACTCACAATTTGATGCGGACGTCGTCGAGGCGTTTGGCGTAATGATCGGAGTTCGTCGGCGCCGGCCCCACCATGCCTGATTGGGCCTCATTAGGTCTTTTGGCCCAAAAAATGGAGTCTTTTGCGAGTCGCGTAGGCTTATGGCCTCGGATATCATGAGCATCCAACGGCATGCTTGTATGCCGTGGGAGCTATGGCGAGGTGAACGGCTGATGATTATTCGGCTCAATGGCGAGTTTGGGGGTTCCGAGCAAAGCGCGATGCGCGATGCCTTCCAGTGGGTTACGGGTCCCGTAACGATCGATTTGCAAAACGCGACCTTAGCGGCCAACGCGTTGGGCGAAATAATGCTTCTGGCGAACCGAATCGGGCTGCAAAACGTTCGTCTCATAAATCCGACCGTGAGCATGCGTAAGATATTGTCCTTGACGCATCTTGATCGCGTCCTCAGCGTCTCCGGCGACTTCACCCGGGTGTACGATAAAAGTGCCTAAGTCGCTGATGAACGAAACGATCAAAATCGGCGAATGCGGAGTGTCCCAGCGCGCTCAGCGTCGAGGTCTCAGCTTGCGTAAGGCGCGGTCGAGCGAGAGTGCCCGACGCCCAGTGGAATATTGGCTCGTCGTTCCCGGCACGAGCAGCATCGTCGCCGGGTCTCTTGCTCTACCACGTTTTCAGCATTTCTTGAGCAGCAGGACGCGATAGTTGAGATGCTCTTTGAAGCGTGAACTATCGAATTGCTTGGGCTGTTTGGTGTAGAGAAAATCCGCGGCGAGCGCCAGCTGCTTGCGAAAACAAAATCGCCCGGCTCGTACGATGAAGCCCGGGATCAGGTGGATCAGGAGGTCGCGCACGAGTTCGATAGTCGGCAGGATGATCGTGGCATATATTTCCTTCCCGACGTCGAGCGTCGGCAGCGTCTCGTCCGTGATATCGTCGCAGGAAACGATCTGAAAATTGCTTTTGCCCAACTCCAATGAGAAGTCCGATTCCGTCCAGACACTCTCGTAGTACGACGTCTCGGCTTTGCGAAAGTAATCGGAGATCAACAGGTAGCCGCCGTCCGCCAAGAGCTCGCGGGCCTTGGGAAAGAGCAGATGGTGGCTCATGTATTGGCAACTCTCGGACATAATGATCAGCTCGTATTTTTGCAACGTTTCGAATACTTCGAACTTCGAGAGCACGAAGGCGGCGCGGTTGCCGAGCCGTTTGGCCACCACGTCGGCGAGGTAGCCGTCGGGGCTCAGCGCCGTCACGCCGATGACGTCCGGGATGCAAGGTGGCATGTCGCCGACGACGATGCATGGGACGGCCGGCGCGTCAGGGATGCGTAGCATGAACTTCGCACAGATGATGCAGCGTTGCGGGACTATCGGCGCGCTGACAAAGTCGGGAACGCTCTACCTGCTGATGACGACCAGCAGTGCCGCGCTCCGGCCTCTCTGCTCCGAGGTCGGCCGCACTGCGACCGTTACGGGCGGCACATACGTGAAAGGCGGCATCCATGCGATCGTCGCCTCGGCCGTTCAACTCCGCTAGGAACGACGATGAAATCGTTACCGGGAGCCAAGCTGAACCCTGGGAATCGCGGTAGCCGCCGGCTGCACCGCCCTGATTGCGCCGCTGCTCATCGCGCTGCCGATGTGGGGATTCGGCGGCATGATGGGTGGCGGAGGATCCGGATGGATGTCCGGATATGGGCACTCGATGGGCTTCGGCGCGATGTGGCTGGGCGCCGCGGTTGC
>Ga0182014_10001260_pt1 | contig 34206 bp, 34 predicted proteins | sample 612S2DmetaG_FD_120489 | JGI IMG/M metagenome (GOLD analysis project Ga0182014, IMG submission 120489) | Permafrost microbial communities from Stordalen Mire, Sweden - 612S2D metaG | ecosystem: Environmental > Terrestrial > Soil > Wetlands > Permafrost | place: Sweden: Stordalen | collected... | reverse complement strand
TCGCAGGTTTTCGAGGTGGAAGGGCTGGGCTACCAAGCGCCTAAAGCGACTCCGTGCGACGAGCTTTCCGCGGGCGAAGTCGGATTCATGTTCGCCAACATCAAGACCGTTTCCGACGCCAAGATCGGCGACACCATTGTCGATACTGATGATCCGGCCGCGGAGCCGCTGCCCGGATTTGAAGAGATCAAGCCCATGGTGTTCGCGGGGCTGTATCCGATCGAGTCGCACGAACACGGGCTGCTGCGCGACGCGCTGGAGAAGCTGCGGCTCAACGACAGCGCCTTCAACTTCGAGCCGGAGAATTCCGTGGCGCTGGGCTTCGGCTTCCGTTGCGGCTTCCTGGGACTGCTGCACCTGGAGATCGTGCAGGAGCGGCTGGAGCGCGAGTTCAATATCGACCTGATCACCACCGCTCCCAGCGTGCGGTATCGGGTGACGACCACGGCGGGCGAACTGATCGAAGTCGATAACCCGACTAAGTTCCCCGATCCTTCCAATATCAAACAGGTGGAAGAGCCGATCATTCTGGCGACGGTGATCACGCGCGAAGAATACCTGGGGGGCATCCTGAGCCTGCTCGAAGAGAAGCGCGGCGAGCAGAAGAAGTTCGAACATATCGGCAGCGGGCGGGTGCTGCTGGAATACGAGCTGCCGTTGAACGAGATCGTGCTGGACTTTTACGACCGGCTGAAATCCTGCTCGCGCGGCTATGCTTCGCTCGACTATCACCTGGCAGGCTACCGGGTGGCGCCGATGGTGAAGTTGGATGTGCTGGTGGCGGGCGATCCGGTGGACGCGCTGTGCATGATCATTCACCGGGATTTCGCCTACGAGCGCGGCAAGATTCTGATCGAGCGCATGCGCAAGCTGATTCCGCGGCAGATGTTCGAAGTGGCGCTGCAGGCGGCGATCGGGAACAAGATCATCTCGCGCGAGACGATCCCGGCGATGCGCAAGAACGTGCTGGCCAAGTGCTACGGAGGCGACATCAGCCGCAAGCGCAAGCTGCTGGAGAAGCAGAAGGAAGGCAAGAAGCGGATGAAGCGGGTGGGGCGGGTGGAGATTCCGCAGGAGGCGTTTTTGGCGGTGCTGAAGGTGGGGAGTGAGGAGGGGGAGTAGGTCACAGGAGCCTAACCCGCTCGAGAACTACCGGGACATCGTCGGTTACCGTTTGCCACACGAGCGGCCGACGACGACGGTTAGTTGCTGCGCGATGGCGTAACGCAGAACTTCGTCGCCGCTGAACTAATCTTCCGTCCGGCCCGCCGCTGCCGCCGTCACCCAGGTCAGCGCCTCGATGATATCGTGCAGCCTCTGGCGATCACGCCGCATATATCGGCTCAGCCTCGGCAAGCACCTCTGGTCGAATGAGCGGTCTCAACGCAGGCTTGACGGCCAGATCGACGTGCCGGCCCACCACAGTGGAGAGTTCGCGGGCCATGGCCGATAGACCCAATAATCCAGGTCTCGTGTCCGACAGGAAGTCCACCAGAAAATCAACGTCGCTTTCAGGGCGCAGTTCCCCGCGCGCAGCGGACCCGAATATAAACAACTCCTTCACGCGATAGCGGCGGCAGATCTCGCCGATCTCGGCTTCGGGTAGCGGCACACCTGTGGCTGGAGTCACCGGCGGCGCTCCCGTGAACCGTTATCCGGCCGTGTCTTCGCGTTCCGCTCATCGATGACCGCTGCAGCCAGCGCAAACTCTTCCGCGAGTGCCTCGTACTCCTTTCGGTATGCGGGCTTCTCCATCCATTTCTCGTGCATGTCGAGTATGCGCGCCATTGCTATAACTCTATCATTGAACGGGCCTGGCGCGGGGCGTTATGCGTGTGATATGGTCGAACCATCGCCATATGAACATCGAATGGGTGCGCCGTTACTGCATGTCGATGCCCCACGCCACGGAGACCGTGCAGTGGGGCGCTAACCTGGTCTTCAAGATTGGTGGCAAGGTGTTTGCCATATTGGCGCTCGAACCGCCCGACGTCTGGCTTATTTTCAAATGCCAGCGCGAGGAGTTTGCCGAGTTAGTCGAGAGGCCGGGGATCATTCAAGCGCCGTACTTCGCGCGGAATCTGTGGGTGGCGCTGGAGACGGAGGATGCGCTCAGCGCGGCGGAGACCAAGCGCCGGGTGCGGGCGTCCTACGATCTCGTTCTGGAGAAGCTGCCTAAGAAGATCCGCGCTACGTTGTGCTAATGAACGCCGAGTTCATGGTCCAGTTGAAGACTGGTTCACATCGGCCTCAGTTCAGAAGAAGCATTGTCAGTGGCTCTCTAGAAACCCACCCGGCAACCTGTCGATCCCGCGAAGTGCGGGGCTAAAGCCCCGCGCGGGATAAATCCCGCCCCCGACCCCACAGGCTGAAGCCTGCGCCACCGGTGGTACAGCAGTTGAGTTATGCTTGGGTGCGTAAGCCCAAGGAGAACCCATGTCTCGAAACGTCTCAACCTTCCTGATCCCGCTGCTGCTGTTGCCGGCCGCCGCCCGGTGCCAGTTGGTGGAGGAATTCAACCCGCCCAAGGCCAACTGTTGCCTGGCGGGTTTTGCGCACAGTCTCGCCGACCAGCTTCAGGACTGGAATCAGCTCGGCCGCTATCATCAGGACAACGAACGATTGAAGGCGCTGCCCGCCGAACCGCGCCGCGTCGTATTTCTCGGCGATTCCATCACCGACGGCTGGAGGCTTGCGCAGTCCTTTCCGAACAAGCCGTATGTGAACCGGGGTATCGGCGGTCAGACAACTCCGCAGATGCTGGTGCGCATGTATCCGGACGTGATCGACCTGAAGCCGGCCGCGCTCATTATATTGGCCGGCACTAACGATATCTCGCACAACACCGGCCCCGAGACCATTACCATGATCGAGGAAAACTTTCAGGCGATGACCGAATTGGCCCAGGCGCACGGTATCAAGGTGATTCTCTGTTCGGTGATGCCAGTCAGCGATTACACGAAGAACAAGCAGACAGTGTCGCGGCCGCCCACGGATATCTTGAAGCTGAATGCATGGCTGCGAGAGTACACTACGAAGGTACATGCCGGATTTGCGGATTACTACGCCGCGACGGTCGATGACAAAGGCATGTTACGCGAGGGTTACTCGGATGATGGCTTACATCCTAACTTGAAAGGCTATGAGTTAGCTGCGCCCGTGGCGGCGTCAGCTATCGAGAAGGCGTTGCAGTAACATGCGCGGCGGCTCGGGCGTTTCGCCCGCCTGGATGCGACGCAGGCACTCCCGGCCTTCCCGGTGAAGCGTGGCCGTATCCACGCCTTCGTAGAGCGGCAGGTAACGTTCGAGCTTGCGCAGGGCTTTGCGCAACTGCCGTTCTGCGCCCAATGGATTGCGGCGCTGCTGATGATAGAAGGCCACGGCGAAGTGGATCAGGGCTTGCAGGAACAGACGGTGCGGGCCGCGCATGGGCGTCCACAGTTCTTCCAGCACTTCGTGACAGGCGAAGAACTCGCCTGCGCGGTATAGCTCGATGCCATGCAGGTAGAGCGGCTCGTGCGTCAGGGCTACCGGGTCTGTTGCGCTTTGTACCATGCCAGGGTGAGCCGCAATCCCTCTTCAAAGGAGAAGCGCGGCGCGTGACCGAGATCGGCGACCGCGGAGGTAACGTCCGCCTGCGAATCGTGCACGTCGCCGGGGCGCGGAGGGCCGTAATTCGCCGGGATCGTGAGGCCCTCGATTTGCTGCACCAGGCGCCACGCCTCATTCAGCGTGATGCGTCCGCCATTGCCGCCATTGTACAGCCGGCCCGAAACTCCCGGCGCGCGGGCGGCTTTCAGATTGAGATCCACGACGTCTTCGACGTACGTAAAGTCGCGGGACTGTTCGCCATCGCCGAATATGGTCGGGGCGCGCCGCTCGACCACGGCTTTGATGAACAGCGACAGCACGCCGGAATACTGACTGGAGGGATCCTGGCGCGGGCCGAAGACATTGAAGTAGCGCAGTGACACGGTCTCGATGCCGAAAGTGGAAGCGAAGATTTGGGAGTAGTATTCGCCGACGAGCTTTTGCAGCGCATAGGGCGACTTAGGCCGCGGGGTCATGGTCTCGACCTTCGGCAGTACTTCGGTATCGCCATACGCCGAGGAGGAGGCGGCATAGACCACGCGGCGGACGCCGCCGGACGCCGCGGCACGCAGCACGTTGAACGTGCCATCAATGTTGATTTCGTGCGACGGGACGGGATCGTCGATAGAGCGGGGTACCGATGGGATGGCGGCTTCGTGAAAGACCACGTCAGCGCCACTTAGGATGGGGGCGATCTCCGCGTAATTGCGAATGTCGGCGCGTTGCAGGTCGATGGCGGAGCGGACTTCGTCGAGGTTCTGCTGGTGGCCGGTGAGGAAGTTATCGAGCACCACGACCTGGCGCGCGCCTTCCCGCAAGAGGCCGCGGACTATGGCGGAGCCGATAAAGCCCGCGCCTCCGGTAACGACGTATTTACTCATTGGGTTTCCAGAAATGTAAGTGACTCGCGGGCGATGGTTTCCGCGCCCGGGGTGAAGTCAAAAGCTTCGAGTGAGATCCAGCCGGCATACTCGCGGCGGCGCAACAGATCGAAGAGCGGCTTGAAATCGTAGGAGCCGGTTCCAGGGTGGCGGCCATCGAGTTCGTTGACGTGTATGTGGCGGATCAGATCGTAGTAACGTTCGACCAGCGCGGCGTGCGGCTCGGTCTCGTCGACGGCATTGTGACAGTCGAACATGGTGCGGATAGCGGGGTGATCGATCTGGCGGACGAGCGCGGCGGCTTCGTCGAGCGAAGTGACCACATCGCACTGGCCGAGCGGGAGGGCTTCCATCAGGATGGTGACGCCGCGAAGGCCCGCTTGCGGCGCGACGGCGGCCAGGCCTTCGACGAAGTGCCGGGTAGCTTCCGCGCGGCCGATCCCGCCGGTGGTGCAGCGCTGTTTCGGCGAGCCGAAGACCAGCAGGCCGTCCGGACCGAGATCGGCGCACAGGTCGATGAGATGGCGGATATGCTGCCAACTCCGGCAGCGGAGATCGGCATCGGGCGTGGTGACGTGCAGGCCCTTGGGGCTGACCATGAGCCAGTGCAGGCCAACGAACTGCAAGCCCTCGGAGGCGACGATGTCGCGGCATTCACGGCGGCGGGCGGGCGGGAACGCGGCCGGATCTTCCGCGAGGGTGAACGGGGCGATTTCGATGCCGGTGTAGCCGGCTTGGCGGATGGCACGGCACGCATCGGGGAGGGTGAAGTTTTCGAAAACCTCGTTGCAGATGGCGTGGCGGAGGCGGCGCATGAAGCTTCTATTGTAACGGGTGGGCGCTGCGGGGCGGCGGATGTTACGGCATCGCAAATCTCGAAATCGTGTTGCATTTGGTTGCATCGGGCGGGAGCGGCGGGCGGCGGGAGCGGCGATTCCGGGGGCGGCTGGGGTTCGGAAGTGGCTGATTCAGCGGGGGATTGTGTTTCAGCGTCGCTTTCGATGTCATAGAGGCCGGGCAGGCTATCGTAGTCCTGTTCGATGATGGCCGAGTCGAGGAGTTTCTTGCCGTCCGGATCTGGGGCAGGCTCAGGCATGGACCAGCCGGTCTTGGGCAACTGGGGACGTTGCAAAATGAACATGGAGGCCCGGAGTTGGACGGCCGGCGACGACCTGGTATTGTCGAGGACTGCGAGGAGGGTTTCCAGGGCGCGGTTGCTGAGATGGTAGAGGTCGTCACGGCGGGCGAGGACGAATTCGGCGCGGGCGCGGTGGAGGGCGACGATGAAGGGCTTGGAGGTCTTCATCCAGCGGTAGATGGTAACGCGATGGACGCCGTAGGTTTCAGCGGCATCGGTGAGGGTGGAACCGGCGGCCAGGGCGTCGGCGACGCACTGCTGGACGCTGGTGAGGGGAGGGTTGTCGGTTGTGTGTCCCATTCCGACGATGAGAATAGCATGGGCTTGTTCGCGGGTCCGGGGATTTCGGAGGTGGTTTATTTTGTTTTCATGGGGATGCGGGGGTGTCTCGGCTTGTCACAGGTAAGGGGCGCGCTACGCGATTGGCGGGCTGGCAAGTCCGCCGCCGGCTATCAGCCTGCCCCGCAGAGCAGCATAGCCGCAACCAAAGAGGCGGCCTGAGAGGCCGCGGCAGGCCGAGGGCCTGCCCCACGAAAAACCGGCGCCAGACTGCGAAGATTCTGAGCAGTTGTAATACAAGTACAAGAAGTCAGGCCTTGGCCTTTTTGATTTCCTCTACGAGCGCCGGCACAACCTGGAACAGGTCGCCTACGATGCCGTAATCGGCCACCTCGAAGATGGGCGCGTTGGCGTCCTTATTAATGGCGACGATGGTCTTGGAGCCTTTCATGCCGACCAGATGCTGGATGGCGCCGGAGATGCCGACGGCCAGGTACATCTTGGGGGCGACGGTTTGGCCGGAGCTGCCGACCTGGCGCTCCATGGGGAGCCAACCGGAATCGCAGATGGGCCGCGAAGCCGCCAGCTCCGCGCCGAGGACATCGGCCAGCTTCTGGACGATGGGGATGTTGTCGGCTTCCTTGATGCCGCGGCCGACGGAGACGATGATCTCGGCGGCGGTCAGGTCGACGGCGCGCTGCGCCTCGCGGAACAGTTCCAATGGATTAATGCGGCTGGGGGTGAGCTGCGGCGTGAATTTCTCGACTGCTGCAGCGCCGGCTTCGATATGATCGGCGCGATAGGCGCCGGCTTGCAACGAGGCGAAATAGGGCGGGTCGCCGGTGAAGCGGACGTCCACGTTGAGTTTGCCCTGAAAGAGCTGGCGCACCAGGACCAGTTTGCCATCCTCGATGCGATGCGCGATCACGTCACTGACGGCCACGCGGCCGAGCGCGGTGGCCAGCTTGGGCAGGAAATCGCGCACCTGGTAAGTGTGCGGGAAGATCACGATGCCGGCTCCGGTGTGTTCGACTAACTGGCGCACGGCAGCGGTGTAGGTATCCGGCGTGTAGTCTTTGAGTAAGTCGTGCTCGACGGCATAGACATGGTCGAGCTTCTTACCGCCGAGTTCCGACGCGAGGCTTTCGATGCCCTGTCCCAGCACGGCGGCCGAGACGGGCTGCTGCAATTCGCGCGCGAGCTGCTGGCCGGCGGCCAGCGTCTCCCACGACATGCGGCTCCAGGCCGGAGGGCCCTGGACCGCGCGTTGTTCCATGACCACCAGAATGCTCATATGACGCGCGCCTCGAATTTCAGCTTCTCGACCAATTTCGCCGCGGCCTCTTTGGGCGGACCGTCGAACAACTGGGTCTGCTTGGAGCGGCCCGGCAGATACACGCGGCTGAGTTGGATGGAGGGGACCGCGGAGCCGGCGCCCAAACTGGCGGCGGTTACGTTGCGGATCTCCTTATTCTTGGCTTTTTTGATGCCCATGAGGGTGGCATAGCGCAGCTTGTTGATGCCGGATTGAATGGTGAGCAGCGCGGGCAAGGGCATCTCGACATGCTGAAACCAGCCATCTTCCAACTCGCGTTTCACGCGGATGGAGCCATCGTGCTTTTCCACCTGCATGATGATGGTGGCGTGGGGCAGGCCCAGCAGTTCGGCAAGGATCACGCCGGTTTGGCCGTAACCCAGGTCGTCGGATTGCAGGCCGGTGAGGACGAGGTCGGGGCTTTCCGGGGCCAGGGCCGCGGCGAGCAGGCGGGCGGCGCCCAGCGGGTCGAAAGCGCCGAGGTCTTCCTCTTCGATGTGAATGGCGCGGTCTGCGCCTTTGGCGAGGGCTTCGCGAATGGTTTGCGCGGCGCGCGCGGGTCCGGCGCACAGCACAACCACTTCGCCCCCGTGTTTTTCTTTGAGTTGCAGGCCTTCTTCCAAGGCGTACGCATCGGGCTCGTTGATCTCGTAGCTGAGATCGGCTTCCTGAATCCAGGCGCCCGATGACGCGACGCGCAATTGCGAATCGCGGGCCGGAACTTGCTTGATGCAGACGATGATTTTCATAAAAAAGAAGACAGAAGACAGAAGACAGAAGTCAGAAGACAGAAGGCGGTGCCGGTATTCTGTCTTCTGACTTCTGACTTCTGTCTTCTCTTACTCCGTGTATCGTTTAAAGATGAGAGCGCCATTGGTTCCTCCAAAGCCGAAGGAGTTGGACAGGGCGTGGTCGATGCGCATGGGGCGCGCCTGGTTGGGGACGAAGTCCAAATCGCACTCGGGATCGGGAGTTTCGTAATTGATGGTGGGCGGGGCCACTTGGTCGCGGATGGCGAGGACGGTGATGCCGGCTTCCAGGCCTCCGGCGCCGCCCAGCAAATGTCCGGTCATGGATTTGGTGGAGCTGACCGCGACTTTATAGGCGTGTTCGCCGAAGCAGCGCTTGATGGCGGCGGTTTCGGCGCGGTCGCCGACATCGGTGGACGTGCCGTGAGCGTTGATGTAATCGATTTGATAGGGCTGGAGCCCGGCGTCGCGCAGGGCGTTGCGCATGACGCGAAATGCGCCATCGCCATCGGGCGGCGGCGCGGTGACGTGAAAGGCGTCGGCGCTCATGCCATATCCGATGGTTTCGGCCAGGACGCGTGCGCCGCGGCGGCGGGCATGCTCGAGTTCTTCCAGCACCAGGATGCCGGAGCCTTCGCCGACCACGAAGCCGTCGCGGTTGAGGTCCCAAGGACGGGAGGCGCGCTGGGGTTCGTCATTGCGGGTGGAAAGGGCGCGCATGGCGGCGAACCCGCCAATGCCCATGGGGGTGATGCAGGCTTCGGTGCCGCCGCAAATCATGACATCGGCGTCGCCGCGCTGGATGAGGCGGAAAGAGTCGCCGATGGAATGGGCGCTGGTGGTGCAGGCGGTGGCGGTGGCCGAATTGGGGCCTTTCGCGCCGGTGCGGATGGAGACGTAGCCGGAAGCCAGGTTGACGATGGTCGCCGGAATGAAGAACGGGGAGATGCGGCGGGGACCGTGTTCGAGCAGAGTCTGGTGTTCGCGTTCGATGACTTCGAATCCGCCGATGCCGCTGCCGATGTAGACGCCCACGTTTTCGGCCTCGTCGGGGTCCACGCGGAGGCCGGCCGAACCGATGGCGTAATCCGCCGCCGCGATGGCGAACTGGATGAACCTCCCCATCTTCTTGATTTCTTTTTTCTCGATGTAGCGGGCCGGATCGAAACCTTGGACCTCGCCGGCGATGCGGCAGGAGAAGAGGCGGGCGTCGAAGGCCGTGATAGGACCGATGCCGCTCTTACCCGCCAGTACGCCTTGCCAGGTTGCCTCGGTCCCGATGCCTACGGAGGACAGCAAGCCCACACCGGTTACGACGACTCTGCGTGACAAGCAAATACTCCTGGGAAAAACGCGTCGCCGCTACTTCTTGGCCGACTTGTTTTCGATGTACGAGACAGCGTCTTTGACGGTGGCTATTTTCTCGGCGTCCTCGTCGGGGATCTCCAATTCAAAGGCTTCCTCGAAGGCCATGACCAACTCTACGATGTCGAGGGAATCGGCGCCCAGGTCGTCCACGAACGACGCGTTGTCCTCCACCTGGGCTTCGTCCACACCCAGTTGCTCGACGATAATCTGCTTCACCCTCTCGGCGATTGATGCCATACTTCCTCCTGGACTATTCGAAACTCCTGATTCTAGCCGCCTTCGCTACATTCCGCAAGCGCAAAAAGGACGGAACCACAGATGGACACAGATGCACACGGATGAAGGTGATCCAACTGCTGTAGATACTGTAGCATTACGACGGCCCTGGGCGTGGGGGACCGCTCCGTTGAAGACGTTGAAGACGCTAACCGCTGCCGGCCTGCGGCCGGTGGACCGGCGAGGGCGCCCGCCCCACTGCCCCGTGCGTCTTCACTGCCCTTGGTGGCCCGGAGGGCCATGTGGCACTCCCTGACGGTCGCGGCTCGGTAAGCGTGGCAGGGTGGTGGGGAACGGTTGGTCCGGCACACCGCTTTCTTATCTGTGTCGATCTGTGTCCATCTGTGGTTCCGCTGTGCTTGCGACCGTCGCATGCAGCCGGCCCTGGGCGAGGCGGACCTGGATGGTGGAGGCGGGCGGGGCGGCGGCGGCCGACTTTACTATGGCTCCGGATTGGTTGGTGACGATGGCGTAGCCGCGATCCAGGATGAGGAGGGGGCTGAGTTGGGAGAGCTTGGCGGAGAGTTGCTCGATTGCGCCGCGGCGGCGGGCGAGTTGCAAACGCAGCGATTGCGAAGCGCCGGCGTAGGCCTGATCGAGACGGCGGCGGTCGGCGGCGAAGCGGGGGCGCAGGTCGAAATAATGCAGGCGGGCGGCTAGCGCGCGTTGGGCGCGGGCGTAACGCTCAAGCCGCGTGCGGAGGAGATCGCGGAGGCGAAATTCGAGTTCGTCGACGCGCTGGGCCTGACGGCCCATGGCGCGGTGGAGCAGTCCCAGCGGGCGCTCGATCCCTTGCTGTTGCCAGCGGCGTGCAAGCATGGCGAGGTGATAGCGCATGGCGTGCACCAGTTTCTGTTCGCGGCCGGCGATGCGGTCCAGTAGTTCCTGGCGCGTGCAGACGATCATTTCGGCGGCGGCGGAGGGCGTGGGAGCGCGCAGATCGGCGACGAAATCGGCGATGGTCACATCGGTTTCATGGCCCACAGCGGAGACCACCGGGACGGCGCAGCGGGCGATGGCGCGGGCCACGGCTTCTTCGTTGAAGGTCCAGAGGTCTTCGAGCGATCCGCCGCCGCGGGCCACGATCACCAGCTCGGCCCAGGGGTTGCGGCTGAAGTAATCGATCCCACGGCAAACCTCCTCCACCGCGCCATCGCCCTGCACCAGAGCGGGGAAGAGCCGAATGTGGAGACCCGGGAAGCGGCGGGACAGGATCTGGATCATGTCGGAGATGACGGCGCCGCGCGGCGAGGTGACGATGCCGATGCGTTGGGGGTAGCGCGGGAGCGGGCGCTTGCGGGCCGGATTGAAGAGGCCCTCTTCGGCCAGTTTCTTCTTGAGCTGCTCGAAGGCGAGTTGGAGCGCGCCGTGGCCCAGGGGCTCCAGGAGTTCGACGATGAGCTGGTATTCGCCGCGCGCCTCGAAGACGTCGATGCGGCCGCGCGCGAGCACGGCGAGACCGTCCTGGGGCTTGAATTTCCAATAGCGGTGCGCGGAGCGGAAGGCCACTACGCGCACCTGCGCCTGGGCCTCCTTCAAGGTGAAGTAGTAGTGGCCGCTGGTAGCCAGCTTGACGCCGGATATTTCGCCGGAGACCCAGACGTCGGGGAAGTCGCGCTCGAGGGTGGCGCGGATGGCGGAGTTCAGCTCGCTGACGGAGTAGACGCGGCGGGCGGGGGCGAAGTCGAAGGCGAACTGGTCCACTATTCGATGGTAGCGTGGGGCGGGCTCCTCAACACGCGTGTTCAAGTATGATATGCCTTTAGATGTCCGTCTGGAGCGACGGTCCGAATGCCGCGAATCAAGGGAATCCCTGGACCCTATAGATTCTTTTTCACGAGCTTCGACTGCGCCGAACCGCCTCACGTACACGTGGAGCGTGAGGACAAGACCCGCAAGTTCTGGCTTGAGCCGCTGGTACTCGCACACAGCAGCGGGTTCAAGTCCCAAGAGTTGAACGCAATCCGCGGACTCATCCGAAGGCATCTGCCTGCTATCCTAAGGGCGTGGTATGAACACTGTGGCGACTAGCGATCCCAGCATCCTAAGGGTGCGCGTGACCAAGGACGAGATCATCGCCGATTTGGCCGACGGACGGGTTATCGGCGTTCCACTGGCTTGGTCATGGCGCTTATCGGAAGCTACGCCAGCGCAACGGGCAAATTTTCGCCTCATCGGGACTGGACAGGGGGTGCATTGGCCCGACGTTGACGAGGATATCAGCGTCGAAGGCCTACTGCATGGCAGCCCGGCGCGCCGACCTCACGCCCGCGCTGAGATTTAAGCTAAGAGGCGGCCTGAGAGGCCGCTGCAGGCTGAGAGCCTGCCCCACAAGCATCACTGGAGCGGGATTCGAAACAGGTTGGCGTGCACCGCGGATTTCACGTAGGCGTAAGTGGAAGGGTCCGGACCGGCCGCGATATTGCCTTGCTCGATGGTCCTGGCACCTGGAATCGCAAGCCCTTCCGCCTCCGTGCGGATTCCCGACGCAGGCAACGGTGGCAGGGTTTCGCCCGCAGGCACCGGAATGGCCAGCAGCCGGCCGGTGGTATCCGTGAGTGAAGGCGAGTCGATCCCTACATAGAAATACTTTCCGTTGGGAGACCATGTGGTCTCGCAAGCATGGCAGATACGCCGTGCCGGACCTCCCGCGATGGGGATGGCGATGGTATCGACCGCGTTCGGCGTCTTGGACTCCAACGCGCGGGCGAAGAGGATCACAAAACGGCGGTCCGGAGAAATAGCCCCGGTGTTTATAATCGGAAATGGAACAACCTTGGTTCGTTTTGCGCCGTCCCGCCCCATCTGAGCGAGATAGCGCGTTTTGCCGTCGGTAAGCCGGAACAGCACCTGTCCGTTCGGACCAAAATGGGGGAAGTCCTCCCCGGTTGCCGCAATCCTGTGCGGAGGCGCACTCCGGTCCAGGGACGCCAGCCAGAGCTGGGAGGCCTGTCCGGCAGGCTGCGTCGAGAAGACCACCTCTTTTTCGTCGCTCGAAATGTCGTATGCACGAATGGAGAACCCCGATACGACGGCTTCGCTCCGGCCGGAATCGAGAGAGGCGCGCCAAAGTTCGGTGGGAGAGGCGGGCGAGTCGTGCCGCAGCAGATAATAAAGCCGCTTGCCATCGGAAGAGAATGACAAGGGGGGACCGTGTTCATCGGGACTGGCCGCGTATCCTTCCGTGGAAACGGCGTGGTCTCCCGTGGAATCATGAAGCCAGACTGAGCTTTGCTGTGTGAAAATCGAAGTGATGAGCGAGCGGCCGTCGGGAGCCACGGCCACGCCGTCCTCTTCCTGAGGACCCGAAGTAATTTGCTCCGGTTGCCCGTCGGGAAAACGCTGGCGCCACAGATGCTGCTTCCCAGCCATGGCGGCTCCAAAATACATCCAGCTTCCGTCCGGAGACCAGCCCGCCGAGGTGCAAGCGCCTGGAGGCCCCACCCGCCTGCCAGGAGATCCGCCCGCTAGAGGAATCAAACGGCACGGCAGCCAATCGGTATCCATCTCCACGACCAGCGCCCACTTCCGGTCCGGCGACGCATAGGAATAGTGCGCCATGCCGCGCTCGTCCGCCGGGAAATAAACTTCACGGTGTGCCGATCGATTCTCGGTAGCCGTTACGATCCCCATGTGCGCACCAGTTTTGCGTTCCGAGAATAGCAGATGGTGGTCGTCCAACCAGGTCAGGCCGGCGGCATTGGGGAGGAACAGCGTCGAATCGCCTCCGAGCGAAGGTACCGTATACGTGTTCCAGTCCGTCGGAACGTCAACGATCACGGTGTAGGCGATACGCGAGCCATCCGGCGAAAATGCCAGGTTGTATTTCAGGCGCGGATCGTGAGTCACTTGAACCGGCTCGCCGTTGGGAAGCAGTTTTACGTAAATCTGATCGGCGGTAAAGAATGGCCGGTCGCTTCGGTAGAATGCAAGCATTCGTCCGTCGGGCGACAGTGCGGGCGCGACAGCGGAGTCCGTGAAGCTGGTGATCTGGGTATAGACGGGCGGCTCTTTGGCGGCGGGACGCCAAATCATCCGGAGCAGGATTCCGGCGGCGGCCATGGCGGGCAAAAGGATCGCAACTCCCAGGATTCTCCAATCGAGTCGCTTTGAGGGTGCCGGCGCCAAGATGGGCGCAGCCTCGCCGGGGGTGCGCGGAAATTCCCTGGGAGGGGTCGTCACCGGCGCAACGAAGAGGTAGCCGCGCCGGGCCACGGTGCGGACCAACTCCTGCGCATCGTCGTCCAGCGCGCGCCGGATCTCAACCAGGCACTGGGCCAGCGAATTATCGGTCACCGCCGCGTCCCGCCAGACGGCCTCGATCAGTTCCGTTTTGGTTACCAGCCGGCCGTGCCGCTCGACCAGGTAGGTCAGGACTTCGAAGGACTTGGCCCGCAGCGCGACCTCTTCGCCGCCACGCAGCAAGAATCCGCCTTCCAGGTCCAGCTTGTAATCGCCAAACCGGTACTGGCGGACGTGGCGCTCAGATCGTCCAGCGCTGCTCAGGCAGAAATCCCTCCTGGGAGTGCATCTTACCATACCTCCGCATCTTCCTGGTTCTTAATGATTTAACATCACTTCATCCGAATATCACGCGAGTTTCAGCCTTCTTTCACTACTTCTGCGGGGGCCAATGGTAGTTTCGATCATGCCGCCGCTTCAAACGGCGGAACAGGAGAAAACACTCAATGACGAAAGCACTCAGAACAATGACTACGACGCTGGGACTCGCGGTAATCGCCGCGGCCCTCGCGCCTATCGCGGCCTTGGGATGTGACGGTCTGCCGGGGACACCACCGGCCGCGTCCCCAGGGGCACCCTACTTGATACCAGCCGCCTACCGGCCGGCCCAGTTTGTGCGGGTTGCCGACAGCGGCGCTTCCAGCGCCCCCATCGTGGGCTTATGGGCGATGAGGTTTGTGGCGGAAAACAGCCCCGGTACACCCAACGGCACGGTAGTCGATTGGGGATACGTCGAGTGGCATAGTGACGGAACGGAACTCATGAACTCCGGCGGGCACGCCCCGGCGACGGGGAATTTTTGCATGGGAGTATGGGCGCAGACCGGACCCTCCGCTTACAAGCTCAATCATTATGCGCTCAGCTACGATGCCACCACCGGGTTACTTGCCAACTACGTGCACATCCATGAGCAGGTCACGCTGGATCCGACGGGAAACCAATACTCCGGCAGCTTTAACATTGATATCACCGATCCCAACGGCAACCCGGTGGCCAGTGTTAAGGGCATCGTTTCGGCTCAGCGCCTCACAGCGGACGAATAGGTCGCGACGCCGATCCGAACCATGCAGGAGATGAGGGGCGCGAGGCCGGACGGGTATCCGGCGATCGCGCCCTTGGAGTATTAACGCTGGCTAGATGCGGCGGGCGGCGCGGCGCAGCTCCAGGATGAGCCCCATGACGCGGGTCTCGATCTCGTCGCGGATCTGGCAGTGGGTTTCGTAATCTTCGGCGACCGGATCGGGGACGGGCCAGTCGCGCACGGGGGTGTCGATCCCGGGCGGCAGGTCGAAGCCGCTCATGTTGACGAAGAGGTCGAACTGGGCGCGGCCGAGCTGTTTGAGGCTCTTGGGGAACTGGTCGCGGATGTCGATGTTCTTTTCGTCCATGGCGCGGACGGTATCTTGCGCAATCATGAAAGCGGGGGACAGGCCGGCGCTGGCGGGGAGGATTACGTCGTCGCCGTATCTACGGGCGAAGCCCTCGGCCATCTGGCTGCGGCAGGAGTTGCCGATGCAGATGAAGAGGACGCGGGTCTTGGGTGAGGGGGTCATGGATTAGTTTGGGGTTGTTGAGAGCGCAGGCGGGCGGCCTGAGAGGCCGCCGCAGGCTGAGAGCCTGCCCCACTAAACAGGAACGAGTGGGTCATAGCTTGGAGAGGAAGAGCTCGTGGACCCGGGAATCGGCCGTTAGCTCAGGGTGGAAAGTGGCGACCAAGTGTTTGCCTTGCTCGACCAGGACCGGGTCGCCCTGGTAGCGGGCGAGCACACGCGCCTGAGGTCCGACGCGGCGGATTACCGGGGCGCGGATGAAGACGGCTTCCATTTCGCCGGGGTGGGTACGGGCGGCGAATTCGGCTTCGGGTGTGAGGCGGGTCACGCGGCTATCGATCTGGCGGCCATAGGCGTTGCGTTCGACGTCGATATCCATCAGGCCGAGGCCCTCCTGCGCGGGATGGGAGACGCCGGCGGCCAGCAGGATGGCTCCTGCGCAGGTGCCAAAGATGGGGCGGCGGCGTCCGAAGGCGGCCAGGGGGGCCAGGAGGTTTTCGGCGTGCAACAGCTTGAGCATGGTGGTGCTTTCGCCGCCGGGGATGATTATGGCGTCGACGGTGTCTAGATCGGCGGCGGTGCGCACGAAGACGGGATCTGCACCCAGGCGGGTTAGGGTGCGGGCGTGGGCTTCGAAATCGCCTTGGAGGGCGAGGATTCCTATTCGTTTCATGAATGCCACAGGACACAGGCTAAAGCCTGTGCTACCTTACCAGCCTCGGGTTTGGAGCAGCTCGCCTTCGGGGATCTTGGAGATGTCCAGGCCAGGCATGGCCATGCCCAATTCTTCGCTGGCTTCGAGGAGCTTCACGGGATCCTTATAATACGTTGTGGCGCGGACGATGGCGCGGGCGCGCGTGTCGGGGTCGGAAGACTTGAAGATACCCGATCCGACGAAGACGGCTTCCGCGCCCAACTGCATGACCAGCGCGGCGTCGGCGGGCGTAGCGATGCCGCCGGCGGAGAAGTTGGGCACGGGCAGCCTGCCGTGTTGGGCGACCCATTCGACCAACTCGAGCGGCGCCTGCAGTTCCTTGGAGGCGTGCACCATCTCTTCCGCGCCTAGCACGGTGAGCTGTTTCATCTCCTTCTGAATGGTGCGCATGTGGCGCACGGCTTCGACGATATTGCCGGAGCCGGCCTCGCCCTTGGTGCGGATCATGGCGGCGCCTTCGGCGATGCGGCGCAGGGCTTCGCCGAGATTGCGCGCGCCGCACACGAAGGGCACCTTGAAATCGCGCTTGGCGATGTGGTGCACCTCGTCGGCGGGGGTGAGGACTTCGCTCTCGTCGATGTAGTCCACGCCGAGGGCTTCCAGGATGCGGGCTTCGGTGAAGTGGCCGATGCGGGCTTTGGCCATGACAGGGATGCTGACGGCCTGCATGATCTCGCGGATCTTGTTGATGGGGGCCATGCGGGCGACGCCGCCTTCCCGGCGGATATCGGCGGGCACGCGCTCCAGGGCCATGACGGCGGCGGCTCCGGCCTTTTCGGCGATGAGGGCTTGGTCGGCGTTGGTGACATCCATAATCACGCCGCCTTTGAGCATTTCGGCTAAGCCGACTTTGACTCTGAACGTTTCGTCGAGGAACATAATTACTCCTTCACAGGCTGAAGCCTGTGCCACCTAAACCATTGCGGGAGCCGGTTCCGGGGCGGCATTGGACCGCGTTCTCTCCAGCTCGCTTGAAAAAATCGTGCCCAGGGTGGCCAAGCCTTTGCGGATCTCGTCCGGCGTGAGGCCGGCGAAGCTCAGACGCAGAGAGCCGGGATCGAAGCGCGAGACCGCGAAATACTTGCCGGGCAGGTACGAGACGTTTTCGCGGTGGGCGCGGGCCAGCAATTCGCCGGCATCCAGGGGTTCGGGCAGGCGCACCCACAAATTCATGCCGCCGCGCGGACGGGTGAAGCGCGATCCGGCGGGCAGATAGCGGTCGCAGGCGGCCAGGACCGCGGCCAAACGCTCGGCGCCGGCCTGCAGCATGTGCGTGCGATGGGCGGCCATGCGTCCGGATTCGGCGAAGCGCAGCAGCACGGCCTGGGAAAGCTGATCGGTATGCAGGTCGGCGAGCTGCTTGGATTGGGCCAGGCGCGCGATCAAGGCGCGCGGGCCGAGCACCCAGCCCACGCGCAGGCCGGGGAAGGTAATCTTGGAGAAACTGCGCAAGAGAATCACGTGGCCGGCATCGGCGGATTGCTTGATGGGCGGCAGGTCGTCGCCCGAGTAGCGCAAGTCGCCGTAGATATCGTTTTCGACCAGTGGCACGCCAGCGGTTTGGGCGGCACGCAGGAGGGCGGCGCGCGCGGCGATGGGGAGGGTCGCGCCGGTCGGATTCTGGAAGTTGGAGGTGACCACGATCAAGCGTGGGCGCTCGCGATCGAGGGCGGTCTGGGTTTGTTCGATCTCGACGCCGTCCGCGCCTACGGGAACGCCGATGAGCTGCGCGCCGGCTTCCAGGAAAAGGCTCTTGAGTCCGGGGTAGACGGGATCTTCGACGACGACCTTGTCGCCGGGGCGGAGGATGACGCGGGCGAGCAGGTCGAGCGATTGCTGGCAGCCGTTGGTGACGATGAGGTCGTCGTCCGGGGCGGCCAGGTTTTCGGCGCGGGCGGCGTCGAGCAGGTAGCGGCGGAGGGGCTCGTATCCGCTGGGGGAACCGAGCTGCAGGATGTGGGCGAAATCGGGCGCGGCCATGACCTCCTGGCAGCTTGCGCGGAGGGCGTCGAGGGGGAAGAGCTGCTCGGAGGGGCGGGAGGTGGCGAAGCTGACGCCTTGCCGGGAGAGGGGGCTAGGGGCTGGGGGTTGGGGGCTGGGGGCGGAGCGCTCAAGGAGGTGGCTCCAGTCGAGGGGACGGTTTGGCGTTGCAGAATGTTGCACGGTGACGAAGCTGCCGCGTCCTACCTGGCCATTGATGAAGCCTTCGGACTCGAGGAGTTCGTAGGCGGCGGCGACGGTGGTGCGATTCAGTCCAAGTGAACCAGCCAATTCGCGGGTGGCGGGGAGGCGCTCACCGTTCGCCAGTTGCCCGGACTGGATGAGGTTGCTGAAGTGGGCGTAAAGCTGGCGATAGATTGGGAGGGGCGAGGAGGCGTCCAGTTGAGGCTGGGGGACCACAATGGCAGCATACCATATTGGATGGCCGATTGGATGAGAGGCCGGCCGCAGGCCACGGGCCTGCCCCAGGGTTCTTACTGGATACGGGGACGGTTTTGCTCGTTCAGCACCAATCCGTCGAAAATGGCCAAAACCTGTTTGCGATAGGTGTAGACGCGCTGCAGGTTCTCGCGGAAAGTAGCTTCGAAGTCGTGCGCCCGCATCCATTTGTCGAGCAGGGTGCGGGGCACGTCGATATCTTGCCGCAGATCTTCCACGGTATGGCCGCGCAGGAAAAGGCCGTAGAAGAAAGCCGCCTCGCGTTGCGGGGCCAGAGGATCGTATTCGTCTCGTACCGTCATAAATACGGTCTGGAAATTGCCAGTATAGCCGTGCTACCCGGATTCGCGCAAGTCCCTCCCTCGGGCAGTTCGGGCAGGTCGGCAGGCCTCTTCCAAGGATAGCCCGTTCCCAACCTCTCGCGTACGAAACCGTCTAAACCGAGTACGGCGATTTTACGGCATCGGAAGGAGCAAAGTTGGAATTGTTGCGAACCTGTTTGCAGGACTTGCGTTATGCAGTCCGCAATTTGCTGCGGTCGCGCGGCTTTGCGGCGGTTGCCGCGATTACCCTGACCATAGGCATCGGCGCCAATTCAGCCATTTTCAGCATTATCGACACCATCCTGTTGCGGCCACTGCCGTTTCGCGATCCGGACCAACTGGTCCGGTTGTACGAAACCGAGGCGGCTCCCGGCCACTATCCTTTCGCCGGCCCGGATTTCGTCGACTGGAGGGCGCAGAACAAGACCTTCCGGGATATGGCCCTGTTTGGATGGTCGGGCGATATGAACCTGAGCGGCGAGGGGCGGCCAGACCACGTGTCCGCGGTACCGACCCAGGCGAATTTCTTCGCCCTGCTGGGGGTGCAGCCGATTCTGGGGCGCACGTGGCTGCCGGGTGAAGATCAGTCGGGTAGGGACCAGGTGGCCATCCTGAGTTATGGCTTGTGGCGGGAACACTTCGCCGGAGACCCGGGGGTGGTGGGCCGCACCATCGCGTTGAACTCCAAGAAGTACACCATCGTGGGGGTGATGCCGGCCAGCTTCCGCTATCCCTTCCAAACGCAAATGTGGATCCCGTTGGACATGGACTTCAAGAGCTGGATGGGCCAGCGCGGCAGTCACTGGGCCAACGCTATCGGTCGGCTGAAACCGGGGGTCTCGCTGGAGAAGGCGCGGGCGGACCTGAAGCTGATCTCCGGACGCCTGGAGAAGGCCTATCCGGATTCCAACGACAAGGTGGGATCGGCGGCCGTTGCGCTGCATGACGACCTGGTGGGCGACTCGCGCGCCTCTCTGCTGATGATGCTTTCGGCGGTGGGATTGGTGCTGCTGATCGCTTGCGCAAACGTCGCCAATCTACTGCTTTCACGAGCGGTCGCGCGGCAAAAAGAAATGGCGGTGCGCAGCGCGCTGGGCGCGGCGCGGGGGCGATTGCTGCGGCAGTTGCTCACCGAAAGCCTGCTGCTGTCTCTGTTCGGCGGCGCGCTGGGATTGGCGGTGGCGTGGGTCCTGATTGCGCTGGTTTCGCATGCCAAGAACGTGGCCCTGCCGCAGTTCGCGGTCATCGAGCTCAATGGCGAGGTGCTGGCCTTTACGTTCACGCTGGCGGTAGTGACGGGCGTGTTGTTCGGGCTGGCGCCGGCGCTGCGCACGTCGCGCCCCGATGTGCACGAGGAGTTGAAAGGCGGCGCGGGCAGCTCGATCAGCCCCGGGAGGCGGCGCCGCTTCACCAGCAACGTGCTGGTAGCCGGCGAAATGGCGCTGTCGATGCTGCTGCTGGTTTCGGCCGGCCTGTTGCTCGAAGACTTCGCGCGTTTGCGAAACATGGACATCGGCGTGCGGCCGGAGGGCGTGTTCACGGCGGCGGTGCGGCTGCCTGAAACGCAATACAAGACAGGGGAGCAGAAGCTGGAGTTTTCGCAGTCGCTGCTGGAGAAATGCGCGCATATCGGCGGCGTGGACGCGGCCGCCGCAAGCACGCGCCTACCGCTCGAAGGGGGCAGCAACTACTATGTCACGCTACGCGGGCAGACCTCCCAGAAGAGCAACTTGCTGGTGGAATCCCACGCGGTGAGCCGCGAATACTTTCATGCCATGGGGGTGCGGTGGCTGGAGGGACGGAACTTCGAGGCCGCCGACATCCAGCGCGCGCGGGGGCTCGATGCGCAATACGAGAAAGTACCCGAGGGCGGCCGCCTGCCTGAGGGCGAGGCCAACGCCATGGTCTATCCGGCGGTGATCAACCAGGCGATGGCGCGGGCCTTCTGGCCGAACCGAAGCCCTCTGGGCCAGATGTTCTCGCAGGGCAGCGACCACGGTCCCTGGAAGCAGGTGATCGGCGTGGTGAACGACGTCCGCCAGTGGGGCCTGGCGCATAAGCCCGTGCCGGAGGCTTACGACGCCTTCACCGGCGACTCGGGCCTGTTCTTGGTGCTGCACACGTCCAGGAAGCCATTGAGCCTGACGGCAGAGGTGCGGCGCGCACTCGCCCAGACCGATGCAAGCCTGCCTCTATTCTCGGTGCGCAGCATGGATCAGGTGATCGGGGAGAACGCCCAAGGCGAGCAGTTCCTGAGCCTGCTGGTGGGGTCGTTCGCGGGCCTGGCGGTGCTGCTGGCCGCCGTCGGGATTTACGGTGTGCTCTCTTACGCGGTGACCGAACGGACGCGCGAGATCGGCATCCGCATGTCGCTGGGCGCCAGCCGCGGCCGGGTGCTGGGCCAAGTCATCCTGGAGGGCATGCGGCTCGCGGTGACGGGCTTCGCGGTGGGTATCGCGGCGGCGCTGGCCACCGGACGCGTACTGGCGAGCCTGCTGCACGAGGTCAATCCCGGGGACCCCGCGATCTTCGCCGCGACCGCCGGCTTTCTGGCGTTGGTGGCGCTGGCGGCCTGCTATCTGCCCGCGCGCCGCGCGGCGCGGCTGGATCCGATGACGGCGCTGCGGTACGAGTAGGCGATTTTTGTTAGGCAATTGTGCTTGGGGGGGGGGGGGGAGAGTGTATACTTCAGATATGGAGTCAAGCGCGGTACGTCGGCAGAAGATCGATCCTGAACAGGTTTCCCCAAGCGATCGCCGCGATCCCCAAGTCCGGCGCCGCATGTCAGGCCCAGCCATGCGCGCCTTCTTTAATGTTGGCGCCGCATGGAAACTTCGCGCCGAGGAACAGCGGGCGCTGCTGGGATGGCCGGCTGAATCGACTTTCTTTAAATACAAGGCCGGCAACGTCTCGGCGCTTCCGTACGACATGCTCATGCGCATCTCCCTGGTTTTGGGTATTTACAAGGATCTCCACATCCTTTACCCGGAGCCGGATTTGGCCGACAGATGGGTCGGGTTGCCCAACAACAATCCTGTGTTCGGCGGCGCGCCCGCGCTGACGTTGATGATCGAAGCGGGGATCGAGGGTCTCTACCAGGTGCGGAGGCTACTCGACGGGAGGCGCGGCGGGTGGAATTGATTCCGCCCACCGAGAAGTTGCTTTTCGCCGGCGCCTTTCGCCTGGTTCCCAGCCGGTACCCCTCGCGGGGCATTCTGGACGTGGTTTCGAGCGGCGCCGACCTGCCCCAGATCCTCGAGTTGGAGACCTGGAGCAACGACCGCATTTCCTCGGAGTTGGGCATTCTGCATCGCATTCCGAAGGAAGAGTGGGTCGCCGGCCGGCCCATGGCGAGCGTGGTGATGGCGGCATTTTGCCATCCGCGCCCGACTGGCGGCCGGTTCAACAGCCCGGAACGTGGGGCCTGGTACGCCGCCAATTCGCTCGACGGAGCGCATGCCGAGGTGGTCTATCATCGCACCGCGGAGTTGGCTGAAATCGGCGTGTTCGAAACGCGGGTGCAGATGCGCCTCTATCAGGCCGATTTTCACGCCGTGTTCCATGATGTGCGAGACAACGTGCCGGAGAACGTCCCCTACCACGACCCCACGAGTTACGCGGCCTCCCAGGCTCTCGGCCGCGCACTTCTAACAGACGGGTCGAACGGCGTTGTCTATCGCAGCGTGCGCCACGCGGGAGGCCAATGCCTGGCGTGCTTTCGTCCCGCACTGGTGACCAACGTGCGCGCCGGCGCCCACTTCGAATATCAGTGGCCAGGCACGCGCACGCCGCAAATCCGGCTCTTGAGCAAACTGGTTTCATAGCCGCGACCACAAGAGGCGGCCTGAGAGGCCGCCGCAGGCTGAGAGCCTGCCCCACAAGTTTACTTCACGCGCTCCAGCGCCTGCTCGAAGTCGGCCAGCAGATCGCGCCAATCCTCAATGCCCACCGAAACGCGCACCAAGCCGTCGCCGATGCCTGCCTCATCCAACTCCTGAGCGGACATGCCGGAGTGGGTGGTGGATTTCGGATGGCACACCAGCGTCTCCACTCCGCCGAGCGAAACGGCATTGCGCCCGATCCTCAAGCTGCGCAGAAAATCGAAGGCCGCCGGACGGCCCTCAAAATCCAGCGAGAAGATGCCCCCCGGATAGGCGCACTGCTCCTCGTAAATGCGGCGCTGCTCCGCATCTTCAAACAGCGTCGGATAGAGCACCCGACGGATCTTGGGGTGGCCGTGCAGGGCTTCGGCCAGCCGGTTGGCGTTCTTGCTCTGCCGGTTCATGCGCAATGCCACGGTGGGCAGGCGGCCATCCAGCATCCAGCATTCGTCGGGCTGCAGGATATTGCCGAACATGCTGCGCCGGGCGAGAATCTTGCGCATCAGTTGCGGGTCCTTGGAGAGCGCCACGCCCGCCACCATGTCGCTCATGCCCGAGAGATACTTCGTTCCGGAATAGAGCACCAGGTCTGCGCCGAGCATCAACGGATGCTGGAAGGTGGGGCCCAGGAACGTATTGTCCACCATTACCACGGGCCGGTCGGGATGATTTCTGGCGGCCTCCGACGCATGCCGGATGTCGGTCATGACCATGGTGGGATTAGCGGGCGTTTCCAGGTACACGACACTGACATTGCGGGCCGACCGTATGGCGCGGCCGATGGCTTCGGTGTCGCCGCCCGGCACCGGTGTGGACTGCACACCGAAAGGTTCGAGGAGGCTGTGAATCAGGCCGGTGGTGCCGCCATATAGCGGCGTCGTGTAGACGATGGTAGTGCCCGGCCGCGCCACGGTGAGGAAGGCGGTCATGATGGCCGCCATACCGGAATTGAACACGCCCGCGGCTTGCGCACCCGGCTCCAGCGGAACGATCTGGTCTTCCAGGATCTCGGCGTTGGGATGGGAGAAGCGCGAATAGATGAGATCCGCGCGCATGCCTTCCTCGGCGGGCACGCGGCCGGCCAGAACCGAAAATGCGTGCTCGGCCTCTTCCGGGCTGGAGAACACATAAGTGGAACTTCTAAATACGGCGGGCCTGGCGGATCCAAATGAGAGGTGCGGATCGAAACCGGCCGTCAGCACCGCGGTGCGCGGGCGCACCGGTCCGTGCGGACTCTCGGGGTTTGGCATAATCGCTCCTATCAGAGAGTGTACCGCCGCACACTCCGCGCCAAACGGTTAACAACCGGCCAGCGAAATCCGCTGGATTTTGCATTAGAATGAGAGCGGACCCTAATTATGGATTCCGGAGTCGGCATGCCCGTGCCGAACTTGTTCCGGCCGCACCCCAATCTGGGCGACGCCGTGAACCACAACTTCGTTGCGTCGGAAGTGGAAGGCGGCGTCTTCCTGGACCGGCTGCCGGAGGGCGCGGTCTTGCGCGTCCAGACGCAGAACCGCGCGTACACGCTGGTGAATCGCGGCAATGGGCAGGCGCTCATCTCCGGGCATCCGACGTTTTGCCCGGAGCCGGTGCTGGTGCACATCGAAGGGTCCAACTGGGGCGGGTCGATGCTGAAGGCGTCTTTCATCGGGCGCGGCATGCACCTGGAGTTTCGCCATCCGGAGCACCGCACGATCATGACGTCCTGCATTGTGGACGTGCGCGCGGCTTAATTAACTCCGCCCAATTTCCCGGCCGCCTGCAGACGCGCATCCACGCGATTCAATCGGCGCGTCAGATCCGGCCCCAACAAAACCGTATGCGAAATACGGGTCAGATACTCCGGAATCTCCCAAACATCGTCTTCCGCAGTCATCCACCCGAGCGGGTCGAAGCGGCGTAGGTTGACGGGGCGGGAATAGTTGCGCAGGGTCTTTTCGCCGGCCAGATTGTAGTAGTGCTCGAAATACGAGATGGCCAGTTCCCGCAGCGTGCGATACACCGGTTCCCGGAATCGCAGACCCGAATAGTTGGATTTAGCGATGGCTCCCCAATGGCCGCGCTGCCGGAAGATGGCCAGCACGTGATCGTCGTCGCGCACCGCCTCCAGATCCAGCAGCAGGGGCGGGAAGCCGTGCACGCGCAACGCCGCGGCGCCGAATAGCGCACCTTCCATGCATTGCGCCAGCCGGTCCCGCAGAACCCGGCGCGGCGAACGACACGTAGCGCCTTGGAGTTCCTTGTTGTAGCCGATCTCGCTATCGAGGAAGGATTGGATCTTCTCGGGCGTCTTCAGACGACCCAGGATCGCGAGTTCGTCCCGGCCAAAGCCGTGCGGCGGATCGATCACCCGCGCAACAGGGCCCGCTTGGCTGCCCGCCGCGCTTTCAGGCGGGCATTGGCCTTCTGTTGCTTCTCGTAGGCCACCACCTCCTGGCACGCGTCGCAGCGCTTCCGGATGCGCGATTTTGTGGTGAACGTCGCCCCGCAACGCCGGCAGGACTTCGTGATGGTTTCATCGAAGGGAAGGATCCCCGGTTTTTGGGGCAACAGATATGAATAGTGGAATTCGCAATGACTCATAAGCAAACACCCTAGTCCCAGTGCCGCACTGGGCGAAATCACGCACCCAACTTTACACAGGCCGAGGGCCTGCTGCATTCAAGCCGCATTCAAGTCGCGAAGCTTTGCACCGGCCCACACGTCTCGACTCGCCCCGATCGTGGGACCGATATAATTGCACCGCAAGGAGTTGCTGTTTCTCCGTTTTGCGAGAGCCTCTCCCCACGAGCTCCGCGACCGAACGGCAGCGATCCGGACTCACTCATGCAGGCACCCAACGGACTCATGATTGTACAGCTTCTCTTGCACTCTTGCAACCGAAAACTTTTCCCGGCGCCTTCACGCCGCGGAAGCCGGCGCAAACGGCTCGGCCCGATCAGTCAGTTCCCATGACAGGTGATTTATATAAAATAGCAGAACCGGCTCGGAATAAACGGTCCGAAATTTCTCAAACACCCGTTCCGCCCAACCTTCCGTCAAATAGCTCTTCGCGTCCAGATCCTTGTTGAAGAACCCGCCTTCGTGCGGGACCCCCAGAAAATCGAGAACCGCGATAATCAGGTCCAGGTGTGATACTAACACAGTCTGGGCGAGATCTTTGGCGAATTGTTCGTCATGCGCGCCCAGGCGCGCCCAGAATCTGGGAATGTGCTTGTGCAACGACTCCGTATTGAGCTTGGTCAGATGCGCGCTGGCCTTGAACGCGTCGTAGAGCTGGTAGGTTTTCAGCTTGCCGATCGAGACGCTCCGAATCAGTTGCCCAAAGCCGCTCTCCCCGAGCGCCAGGTAGACTTCCGAAATCTGCATTTAGGGTCAGGTTATCACATGCGGTAGAATGAATGGGTTTGGCCGTCATGAGCAATCGAAGCAACATAATCATTCTGGGCGCGCAATGGGGCGATGAAGGCAAGGGGAAGGTGGTCGACCTTTTCTCCGAACGTTTCGACGTGGTAGCCCGCTACCAGGGCGGGCATAACGCCGGGCACACCGTGCGCATCGGCGAGCGCAAGTTCGTGCTGAAGCTGATTCCGAGCGGGATTCTGCGGCCGGGCAAGAAGGCGGTGATCGGCAACGGGCTGGTGGTCGATCCGGCCGCGCTGCTGGAAGAGATCCAAATGCTGGAAGCCGCCGGCTTGCAGGTGGAGGGCAACCTGTTCATCAGCAACCGCGCGCAGGTTCTGCTGCCCAGCCACCGCCTGATGGAGAAGCTGGGCGAGGCGCGGCCGGGGCGGGTTTCCATCGGCACCACCTCGCGCGGCATCGGCCCCTGCTACGAAGATAAGATCGCGCGCCGGGGCATACGCATCGGCGATCTGATGGACCGCGAAGTGTTCGAGCCGCTGTTCGATACGCTGGTGGCGGAACACCAGGCCGCAGCGCGCGCGCTGGGGGTGGACGACGGGCTGGACCCCGCCGCCATCCGCGCCGAATACGAAAGGTTGGCGGAGCGCATTCGTCCCATGGTCTGCGACACGGCCCGCCTGCTGCACGATGCCATCGCCGCCGGCCAGAGCGTGATGTTCGAAGGCGCGCAGGGGACCATGCTGGATATCGATCATGGGACCTATCCGTTCGTGACCTCTTCCAGCGCGTCGGCGGGCGGCGCCTCGACGGGCACGGGGGTGCCCCCAACGCGCATCCAAGGTGTGATTGGCGTATCGAAGGCTTACATCACGCGCGTGGGCGGCGGGCCGTTTCCCACCGAAGCGTTGGATTCCTGGGGCGACCAGATCCGCAACCGCGGCAACGAATTCGGGTCGGTGACCGGACGTCCGCGCCGCTGCGGATGGTTCGACGCGCCGCTGATGCGCTATGCGGCCATGATCAACGGCTTCGACAGCCTGGTGGTGACCAAGCTGGACGTTCTGGATGAGATGGAGAAGCTCCCGGTTTGCGTGGCTTACCGGTCGGGCGGGCAGGAGGTGGCCGACATGCCCGCGACGGCGAAAGGGATGGCCGCGCTGGAGCCGGTTTATGAATGCCTGCCGGGGTGGCAGAGCTCCACGTTCGGCATTTCCACGTATAGCGAACTGCCTGCGCGGGCGCGCGACTACCTCGACTTTTTGGAAGAGAAGAGCGGCGTGGAGGTTGGCTGCATCTCTACGGGACCCGAGCGCAACCAGACGATTGTGAAACCCGACTCGCACTTCGCGCGGTTGTTTGCGTAGGCGGGCCAGGCGGCCTGAGAGGCCGCCGCAGGCTGAGAGCCTGCCCCACACACGAATGAAACGATCGCTCCGCGAGAATCACTATCATTACAGCCGGTAGTCTAAGGAGGCCAACAATGAGGATCTCGGTCCTCGCGGATGAAAGCGGGAAGATCGTCGGCACCTTGTGGCCCGTCGAGGCGGCTGGCAACCGCCCAACCGACGTGCACATGAGGGTGGGCGCGGGCCAGAAGGTACACCACGTCCTCCTGCCGGAGGAACTGAAGCATCTGCGTTCCCTGGTGTCCCTGCATGACACCCACAGAGTCGAGGTCACCGGTCAGGAAGCCCATCTGGTTGCGCGACACTGACGTTGCGACGGCCGGCGAACGCGCGACCATCGCCCACTAACGGCTCCGTTGAAGAGGGCGGACTCTTTGCCGGCCTGTGGCCGGTGGACCGGCGAGGGCGCCCGCCCCACTGCTCTCCCCACTGCTCCGCGCTGCTAGCCCGTGTCCCCGCTTCGCTCTGTTGCATAATGAAGTGAACGCTCGAAAGTGGGGTCATCCATGAACCGAATTCGCGCCTGGACCGGCGCCGTTATGCTCGGAGTTGCGGCGCTGGTGCTGCTGTCCGGCGCCGACGCGTCGCGCGTTGCAGAGGATCGCATCGGGCGCTTCCGCAACCTCGGCAAAGCCTTTTACGAGAACCCCACCACGCAGCCGCAGGCCGTCGACGAGTTCAAAAAGGCGCTGGACCTGGCGCCCAATTCGGCCCGTGAGCACATCAACTACGGCTTGGCCCTGCTGCACGCCGGCCGCACCAAGGAAGGCGTCGCGGAGCTGGAGCGCGCGCAAAAGCTGGACCCCAAGATTCCGCACACCTGGTTCAACCTGGGTATCGTCTTCAAGAAGGAGGGCGAGTATGCGCCGGCCGTCGCCCAGTTCGAGGGTTTGCTGCGGCTGCTCCCCGACGAGCCGGTGTCGCATTACAACCTGGGCGTGCTGCATAAGCTCGCCGAAAAGCGCGACGATGCCGTACGCGAATTCGAGACCGCCGAACGGCTCAACCCCAATCTCGCCGCGCCGCATTTCCAGCTCTATAACCTTTATCGCCAAGGCGGCCGTGCCGACGACGCCGCACGCGAATTGGCGATCTTCCAGAAGCTGAAAGCCCTTACGGAAGGCGCCGCCATTCCGGAAGACATGGAATGGAGCTACTACGCGGAAATCTACGATCCCATCGCGCCGCGTGGGGAAAGCGAGCCGGCGCCTCCACCCAAATTCGACGACCGCAAGCTGCCGGGCGGCTTCGATCCCAGCTTTGATCCAAGCAGGGCCGGTCTGCTGGTGCTGGATGCCTTCGGCGACCACCGGCCAGCGCTGCTCGCCTGGTCGTCCAGCGGCGCGCAGCTTTACAGGAACGGAACCACGCTGGTGGCCGATTCTGGCTTGGACAGCCTCAAGGATATCGTCTCCATCGCCGCCGGCGATTACGATAACGACGGCCTGCCGGACCTCTGCGTCATCACGGCCGCCGGCCCGGCGCTCTACCACAACAACAAGGGCAAGTTCGAGAAGTCCCCGCTGAAGCTGCCCGCCGGACACTTCGCCAAGGCCGTGTGGATCGATTTCGATCACGACTACGATCTGGACCTGATCCTGCTGGGCGAGAACGCCGCACTCGCGCGCAACAACGGCGAAGCCGGCTTCAGCGACGACACGGCCGCCTTCCCGTTTGTGAAGGGCAACGCCATCGACGCCGCCGCAATCGATTTGATCGCCGATACCAACGGCGTGGATCTGGCAGTCTCGTACCGCGACCGCACGGGCGTCCTCTATCGCGACCGCCTGCTCGGTAAGTATGAAGCGGTGCCGCTCGACTCGCTGCCGGCGGGCGCGAAGGGGCTGACCGCTTTCGACGTGAACAGCGATAGCTGGACGGACCTGGCGGCCGATGGCCTGCTGCTGTTGAACCATCAGGGCAAGCTCGAACCATTCGCCGGCTTGGAGGCCAAGGGTCCGCTCACCTTCGTCGATCTGGCCAATCGCGGCATCGCCGATGTGGTGGCGGCCAACGGTGTTTTCCGCAACCTTGGATTGGACCACTTTGAGAAGCTGCCCGTTGAAATTCCCGCCGCGGTGGCCGCCGTCGAATCCGATTTCGATGGCGATGGCCGCGCCGATGTGGCGCTGATCGCAAGCGATGGTTCGTTGCACCTGCTGCGCAACACCACTGAGACGAAGAACAACTGGCTGGTGGCGGGGCTCAACGGCGTCAAGAATATGAAGCTGGCGCCCGGCGCGAAGGTCGAGATCAAGACCGGCTCCAGTTATCAGAAGCGCACCTACCAGGGCGTCCCGCTGCTGTTCGGCGTGGATTCCTACAAGATCGCCGATGCCGTGCGCATCACCTGGCCCAATGGCCTGATCCAGAACGAACCCGAGCAGCCGGTCGACAAACCCCTCGAAATCCAGGAACAGCAGCGCCTCTCCGGCTCCTGCCCCATGATCTTCACCTGGGATGGCGCCAAGTTCCGCTTCATTACCGACGTGCTGGGCGTAGCGCCGCTGGGCGCTGCCTCGGGCGATGGCAGTTACTTCCCCGTGGATCACGACGAATACGTGCAGATTCCTGGCGAAGCCTTGCAGGCCGTGAACGGGCGCTACGAAATCCGAATCACCGAGGAATTGCGCGAAGTTTCCTATCTCGACCAGGTGAAACTGATCGCGGTCGATCATCCGGCGTCAGTCGAGATCTTTACCAACGACAAGTTCAAATCGCCGCCGTTCCCCGAGTTTCGCCTGTTTGGTGTGAAGCGGCGCATCTATCCTGTGCGCGCGCAGGATGACGCAGGCCGCGACGTGCTGCCGCGCCTGCTGCACCGCGACCGCACTTATCCGGATGGCTTCCGCCGCGACTACCTGGATGTCGCCGAGCTGCATCGCCTGGATCTGGATTTCGGCACGGTCGCGCCGGCGAACCGCGCCGTCCTGATCCTCAACGGCTGGGTGGATTGGGCCGACGGCAGCACCTTCATGGCCGCCTCGCAGGCGAAGAAAGATTTGGTGCTGCCCTATTTGCAGGTGAAGGACGCCGCCGGGCAGTGGAAGACCGTGATCGAAGATATGGGGATTCCGGCAGGCAAACCCAAGACGATTTCGGTGGATCTTACGGGCAAGTTTCTCTCGGCCTCGCGCGAGGTGCGCATCGTCACCAACCTCTGCGTATATTGGGACGAGATCTTCCTCAGCGAAGACACCGGCGCGCCGCCCGTGCGCCTGACCGATATGCAGGCGGAATCGGCCGGCCTGCAATTCCGCGGTTTCTCCACGCCTGTGATTCATCCGCAGCGCAAGCAGCCCGAGGGCTTCGACTACGCGCGGTGGATGCCGGTATCGATGTGGAATCCCACCAAGGGACTTTATACGCGCTACGGCGACGTGCTGCCGCTGATTCAAGCGATCGACGACCGCCTGGCGATTATGGGATCGGGCGACGAACTGCGCCTGCTGTTTCCGGAGCGTGCAGCCGGGCCGTTGCCTGCCGGATGGAAGCGCGACTTCCTGCTCTTCGTGGACGGATGGGCCAAGGATGCAGATGCCAATACGGCCTACTCGCAGACCGTGGAGCCGCTGCCGTTCCACGCTATGTCGCAGTATCCATATAAGAACGGCGAGCACTTCCCGGACGACGCGGCGCACCGGCAATACCGCGAGCAATACAACACCCGCCCGGCGCTGCGGTTGATACGGCCGCTGACGGATTAGGCGCAATGCTGTTCACTTAATGATGTTTCGGTGGGGCAGACGATCGTTTTTCATGTCGTCTGCCAGCGCTCTCCGAAGGCGGCAGACCACGAAGTGCGATGGTCTGCCCCACCAAAGTGAACAGTATTGATATTAGGCGGGCAGGTCTTTTGGCCTGTCGCTGCTGGTGAAGACAACGCTTCGCAGATGTTCTTCCGGCGCGGAGTACAGTGCGCGGAATGCTCCCCACTTGGGCATGTAATAGACCACCGAGCCGAAGGGGGTCCTGCGGTTGAAACGAATGCGGACCATGCGGCCCTTATACCACCAGACCGGCTCGACCGCTGCGACGTGTTCGAACGGCACGCGCGCCTCCCGCCAGTAGTTGGCCACTACCAGTTCCCGGCCGCGGTAACCAACGAGTTGCAAGTGTACGGTGAGCCAGGCGAGGAGCACCGTGGCGATCAGCACGAACCAGACGATGAACTGGAAATCGGACCGGATGGAGATGCGGCCCATCGTGGCGTAGACCCATATGGGCACGCCGATGAGCGCGCCGAGCCATAGGGTCGGCATCACCACCTTGCTCATGAACGTCGTGATGACGCCGGATAGCCATACCGTCTGCTCAGTCGCGGAGGTCATATTGTGGGACACGGTCGAAAACGGGGCGGCCTGAGAGGCCGCCGCAGGCCGAGGGCCTGCCCCACAAGGCCCCTCAGTTACTGACTCCCGTACCGGTGATGCTGACCTTTTGGGCCATCCCCGAAGCATCCGTGATCGTCAATGTCCCAGTGTAATACTCGGCGCCCTGTGGGAAGAACTTCACCGTAAGGGTACAATTCGCACCCGCCGCCAGGGTCGCCGGACACGGGTTGCCCAACCGGTAGACCGCCGGTGCCTTGAGAGTCACGGCGATGCCGGCCGCGGCGATCCCCGGATTCGAAACCGTAACCGTGAGGGACGCGGGGAGGCCGCCCGCATTCACGTTCCCGAAATTCAGCGCCGTTGGAGACACCGCTACCAGTGTACCGATGCCGGTCAGATGCACACTCTTCGCGGCGGAAGAGGCGAAGTTGAAAGCCACCGATCCGGTTCTGGTTCCGGTCGCGGTCGGCGAGAAAGTTACGGTCGCCACGCAATTCTGGCCGGCAGGCAGCGTACCCGGGCATGTGTTCGTCTGGGAGAAGTCGCCGCTGGGGGCGATATTGGTAATCGTCAGCGGCGCGGTGCCTATATTGTTCAGGGTCACGGTTTGGGAAGCGCTCGGGGTTCCCACCACGGTATCGGAGTACGACAGGCTGGCAGCCGAGATCGTCCCATCCGGCGTCGGCGTCTTGGCGGGAGCCGCAAACAGGCCCATCGGCAAGTTGAACTGGTCAGTGCCCAGGCAGCATGTCCCGAACGCAGTCCAGGCATCCGCATACATGTCGTCGAATTGCGCGACACGGTTGTCGTGCGAATCCGCCACGTAAATCGTCCCGGACGCGTCGACATACAAGCCATAGGGGTTGATGAACTGGCCGACTCCCCCGCCGAAGCTGCCCATCGTTGTAAAGTTGGTGCCGGACATGTCATCCGTGCGCATGACGTGGGCAAAATACCAGTCCAGAATATAGATCCTGCCAGTGCCGTCCAGACTAATGGCCACTGGGGCGCCCAACTGATCGGCCCCGGCGATGACGCCGCTAAAGGTGGTCCAGTTCGTACCGGCGATGTTGTCCATGCGCACGATGCGGGCATTGTTCATGTCCGCGACATAGATCTTGCCGGACGAATCCACCGCGACGCCTTCCGGCGAGGCGAATTGGCCGGTCCCGCTGCCGGCGGCGCCATAGGCCGCCCAGCCGTCGCCGGCCATATCGGCGACCCGCACCACGCGGTTGTTGCCGGTGTCCGCGACGTAGATCTTTCCGGTGGAATCGACGGTCAGGCCGGTAGGATTGTTGAACTGCAGGTTACCGGAGCCGCAGGCGCCGAGCGCGATCCAGTTCTTGCCGGACATGTTGTCGATCCGCACAACCCGGCAGTTGACGCTGTCAGTGACGTAGATCCTCCCGGAGGCATCCACCGAGATGTCATAGGGACCCTGGAACTGGTTGGTTCCGGCGCCAGTCTTGCCAAACGTAATCCAATTAGCGCCGGTCATGTCGTCCATGCGTACGATCCGGTTGTTGGAGGTGTCGGCGACATAGACCGGCTCGTAGTCCGTATTCACGAAGGTGCTGCCGCCAGAGATCGAGCCCGTGCCAAGCGGGCTGCTCGATCCGGCCAGTACCTGCACGGTAGACCCTGTGATCGCTTGCGCCTGGCCGCTCTGGGTGAGGGTTCCGGTAAAGCTGCCCGAGAACGAGTAATCGTATGTGGTGTGTCCACCCCTCCCGCCACCGGAGGCTGTCTCTGTTAATGTGCCGGACGTCAGGTTCCCGTTCACCACGGTCAGGCCGTCGTTGGATTGGATGGTCAGGCTGCCGCCCGTGCAGATCCAAAGCGCCGAATAGGTGCCAGGCGGAAGGGCCGTGGCCGGACAATTCAGGGCGATGGTCCCACTTGGGCTGGCAACCGTGGCGCCGGCCAGCACTAAGTCTGTGCCCAGCGTGACCGTGCCGCCCGCGTCGGTGAAACTGAACTGTTGTGCCGGCGCCGCGTAAGACGCCACAATCATAAACGCCAAAACTCTGAGATTGGTACCCATTCTTCTCCCTCGTTACCTGAAGATGTGAGAACAGAGACGCCACCCACCCCGAGCGCCTGTCCTCTGGTGCAGATTTCTGCCATTATGGCATCGCGATTTTTCCCGCGTCAAGCGTTTTGTGGATGGAACGGTACGGTACTGCCCCTGGACATGGGCGTACAATCGAAATCATGTACACGCTTCGTTGCTTGATCGCCGCGGCCCTGACGACGGCCGCTCTACAGGCCGCCGACGCACCCTCCGCATCCGGCGTCGATCTCAAGGCCATGGATACCACGGTGAATCCATGCCAGAACTTCTATC
>Ga0182014_10001254_pt1 | contig 34246 bp, 30 predicted proteins | sample 612S2DmetaG_FD_120489 | JGI IMG/M metagenome (GOLD analysis project Ga0182014, IMG submission 120489) | Permafrost microbial communities from Stordalen Mire, Sweden - 612S2D metaG | ecosystem: Environmental > Terrestrial > Soil > Wetlands > Permafrost | place: Sweden: Stordalen | collected... | reverse complement strand
TAACTTACGGAGCGCAGGCTACAGGTTTTTCGCTGTAAACACCCTCAAAATGGCCCTTTTGTCCAATTCTCTCAGGAATCGCTATATCTCTATGCACACATTTGCGCCGCCCGGTATCTGCGCCGCCGTGGACAAAGCAGTGCGCCCGCAGCGCCACAAAACCGTCCCGTCTTCACAGGCCGCAGAAAAATGCATTCCGGCGGAGACTGGCGCTCATTTTGCGCCAATCGCAGTCGAAAGCTTGCCCTGACGAAGCGGACCTGCGGTTCGGGACCTCAACTTACGCAATGATCTTCGGGGACACCACACTAGTACTTCTGCACCTTGGGGTCGATCTCGTCGCTCCAGGCGAGAATGCCGCCGGCGAGATTGACGACGCGGGGATAACCGGACTGCTTGAGGAACTCGGCGATGCGCTGGGAGCGCGCGCCGCTGCGGCACTGCACCACGATTTCGCGGTCGCGGTCGATCTCGGCCAGGCGCTGCGGCACGTCGTTCTGCGGAATCAGCGTCCCACCAATGTTGGCGATCTGGTACTCATAGGGTTCACGAACATCGAGGATGAAGACCTCTTCGCCCGCATCGATCCGCTTCTTCAGTTCCTTCACGCTGAGTTGGGGAATGCCGTTCTTCACGCTTGCCTCCTGGGGGGTCTCTGGCGCAATGCCGCAAAACTGCTGGTAGTCGATGAGTTCGGTGACCGTGGGATTGTCGCCGCAAACCGGGCATTCAGGATTCTTGCGCAGCTTGAGTTCGCGGAAGCGCATGTTGAGTGCGTCGACCAGCAGCAGGCGGCCGGCCAGTGAAGTGCCCTTGCCCAGGATAAGCTTGATGACTTCAGTGGCCTGGATGACGCCCACCAGTCCCGGAAGAATTCCCAGCACTCCACCCTCGGCGCAACTGGGCACCAGGCCCGGCGGCGGCGGTTCGGGATAGAGGCAGCGGTAGCACGGACCCTCCTCGGTGGCAAACACGCTCGCCTGGCCCTCAAACCTGAAAATGGAGCCATAGACGTTTGGCTTGCCCAGCAGCACGCAGGCATCGTTGACCAGGTAGCGGGTGGGGAAGTTGTCCGTGCCGTCGGCGACGATGTCGTAGTCCTTCAAAATTTCGATGGCGTTGGCGCTGGTCAGCATGGTCTCGTGCTTCACCACGTTAAGCGCGGGATTGAGGGCCTTGAGTTTTTCTTCGGCCGAGTCCAGCTTCTTGCGGCCGATGTCCTTGGTGGAGTGAATGATCTGGCGCTGCAGGTTGCTGGCGTCCACCACGTCAAAGTCCACCAGGCCCAGGGTGCCGATGCCCGCCGCGGCCAGGTAGAAAGCCAGGGGCGAGCCGAGCCCGCCGGTGCCCACACAAAGCACGCGCGCCGCTTTCAATTTGCGCTGGCCCTCCATGCCCACCTCAGGCAAAATCAGGTGCCGCGAGTACCTCGACAGTTCATCGGTCGTCAGTTCAGGGAGAGAGACGGGTTCGATAGTGGTTGCCATATTAGAACAGCTCAATTCTCGTGATCTCGATGCACAACGGTTGACTTAGATGTCATGCGTCGAAGGCAAGTCCGCCGGAACGGCCAGCTCCGAATAGCCCCCTGCGATCGAGGGAATGATGGAGAGCGTGTCGGTGGCCGTAACGGGCGTTTCCTCCTTCGCGGGGAGGTAGCGCACATCCTCGTCGTTCAAATACAGATTAACAAAAGCGCGCAATTTTCCCTCGCCGGTGAACAGGTGCTTGCGCAAGCCTGGGTGTGCCCGGGTCAACTCTCCGAGAGCTTCGGCGACGGTGGGCGCTGTGACTTCGATGGAATCCTGGCCGTTTGCGAATGGGCGTAGCGGCGTGGGGATGAAGATAGTCATGTGCCTGTTCCTTCAACAGATATACATAAGATGACGCAGGGCGCCGATTGGATGAAGGGAATGCTGGCATGGGCCGATAAAAAGCCCTCAGACCGGATTCGCAACCGCGATGTGCAGGATTTCAATGGATCTATAAGATGTGGTCGCACCTGCGATTTTGTGGTGCAATGGTCAGGATGCGGCTTGTAGCTGAGTTCATCGTCGTAGGTGTACACCGCCGAGTCCACTGAATCCAGCAGACCGCCGTCTGCAATTCCCGCGCGCTCCAGATCGGCCGATAGTATGCTGAGCGGTTGTTGGACTAAAGGTGATTCTGCTGCAAGCACTGATGACGAGCAATCACTCGCAATTTGCGCGGGGGGGCGGGAATCAACTTTCCATTGAGGCGATGGCGTCGTCGATCAGAATGGTCTCCTGCTCGAAGCGTTTTTCCTCTTCGGTAGCGCCGGCAAGCAGGAAGGAATTGGTGGCGGCGGCGCGGCCCTGGGCAACTTCGGTGATGACGTAGGAACAGCCAAGCCAATGGGCTTCGGCGAGATCGGTGGCGGACCAGTGGGCGGGATGGTCGGGGTGAGAGTGGTAGAAGCCGGCAATCTGAAGCCCACGGCTGCGTGCAGCGCGCTCGATCCTTACCAGTTCAACGGGCGCAATCTGATAGCGGTTGTGGGCCGAATCGGTGCGGATGTTGCCCGCCGGGATGGCCGCTTCCACCCGCCAGCCTTCCGGACCGGGCAGGCCCAGCAGCGCTCCGCAGCACTCGTGAGGCCAGGTCTCCTGGCCGTGGGCGCGCAGGCCATCGTAGACAGCCCGTGGCAGGCGAAGAACGCTCACGCCTCCTCCCAGAAACGCTCACTGAGGTATTTGTCCGCGGCATCCGGCAGCACAGTGACGATGAGGGCGTCGCGCCCGGCAGCCGCTTCCTCTTCAGCGATCCTACGGCAAGCGACCACAGCCGCCGCCGCGGAGATGCCCACCAGCAGGCCCTCCTCGCGGGCCAGTTGTTTGGCCATGGCGTAGGCCGCTTCAGTCTCGACTTCCATCTCGCGGTCGGCCAGGTGAGGGTTGTAGATGGCGGGAACAATCGAGGAATGCATATGCTTGAGGCCTTCCAGGCCGTGGAAAGGCGAGTCGGGCTGCATGGCGATGGCCCGGATGGCGGGATTGTATTCCTTGAGGCGCCGGGTCGTGCCCATGAAGGTGCCGCTGGTGCCCAAGCCGACCACAAAGTGGGTCACCTGTCCGGAAGTCTGGGCGAGAATCTCCGGCCCGGTGGAGTGATAGTGGGCCAGCCAGTTGGCATCGTTGGAGTACTGATCGACGTAGCAAAAGCGCTGCGGGTCGTTGCCGGCCATTTCCCGCGCGCGGCGAATGGCTCCGTCAGAACCCTGGTCTGGCTCAGTCCACTCCACTTGCGCGCCGTAGGCGTGCAGAATGCGCTTCCGCTCCAGGGATACGTTGGCGGGCATGGCCAGTTGAACTGGAAAGCCCAGCGCCGCGCCGAGCATGGCCAGGGCAATGCCGGTGTTGCCGCTGGTGGCGTCAAGCAGTGTCTTGCCTGGCACCAGCAGGCCGCGCGCTTTGGCGTCGCGCACCATGGCCGCGGCGGCGCGGTCCTTGACGCTTCCGCCGGGATTGGCCCACTCCGCCTTGCCCAACACGGTTACGCCGCGCAGACCACGGACCACCTGGTCCAGGCGAACGAGCGGCGTGGAGCCGATGCGTTGCGGAACGGACGAGCCGAGTTCGGTTTGTGGAGCCGTGGTTTTCATGGCAAAATTGCAGGCCGCCGTCCCGGTGTGCGAGATTGGAGATGGGGAAGAATCCGCAAACCCTGCAGCGACTATTCTCGCAGATCAGGAACCGACCATGAGCAAAAAGACCCGCACTCCAAGTTTCGATCAGGTGCTGGATACACTCCGCGCCCACTCGTTTGATGTTGCGCCTTACGCCGGGGTCGCCGGGGGTGTGGTAGTAAGCAAGCACGGAGCGGGGGCGGTTCTGGTGCCTGGCCCGCAGAAGGATGCGCCCTTAGCCTTTGCGATACATCCGGGAGCGCTGGTAAAGGGCGAAGTAGCGCGGCTGTTGGACCGTGGCTATCAGAAGTTTCTTAAGACCTCCCAATATGAATTGCCGGCATCGGCCAGTCAATTGCATGCCATTCATGAGTTCACCGAAGAGTTGAAGTTGCTGCTCGGCGATGTGAGCCTTTATAACGAGTCGCTGGGCACCACCAGCGACGTGTACGAGTATGACCGTCTAGAAGGCCGGGAGGCCGTGACCTCCGCGCCAGCGCGCCCTTGGGAACTGGGCGGGGGGCACTGAGCGCGACCCCGCGCCGAGGCGGGGAGTGCCATGAGCCTGGAAGACAACGCCGAAAGGCCCTCGAGACTACATTCGAAACGCCGGGCGCATCCGCGCTATTTGGTGGATGAACTCGCCTCAATGCTGCTGGTTCATCAAAGCACGACGGTGTTGGGCCGAATCACGGAACTGAGCCTGGGAGGGTGCCGGATACGCACCGCTGAGCGCTTTCTGGCCGGGGCGCTGGTGCGAGTCGAGGTGGCGTTCGAAATGCTGGGCGTTGCCTTCCGGCTTTCCGGCGTAACTCAGTGGACGGACAGCAAGTATCGGGTGGGTATTCGCTTCCTCGACCTGAGCGCCCGAAAGCGCGAACAACTGCTGGAATTGGTGGAAGAACTGGAAAAACTGCGCAACAAGGCGCAGTCCGCGGCTGGTGCGTGCCTCACACAGTTGCCGGAACAGGGCAGCGAATCTGGGGTGCCCGCGGACTTGAACCTCTAGACCATTTCCTCTTCGCCGGTATAGGTATGGTCTGGTGCGCGGACGATGCGCATCAGTTCTCCGTGATCGAGCCAATTGAGCAGGCACGTAGAGCAGTCGTCAATCACCACGTTGCCCGGGCCGGCGTAGAAATGGGTGTCCATGGGCTGGTGACATTGAGGACAGGCAATTCGGCGGTGCAACTGGTTGGGATCGGGTGCTGGAGGAACCAGCGAGCCCGGCGATCCGGCGCGCAACTCTTCCACCAGAGGCATAAACGCGTCCATCGGAATGAGCACGCCGCGGCAGTGTATGCAGTAGCGAATTCTTATCTTGGCCAGCGCGGCGAGGGCCAGGGGAACAGCACAGATGGGGCAGTTCTGGTCCGACTCCGCCTGCAGCACGCTTACGCCTTCAGCATCCTTTTCCGGGAAGAAAATGCTGCGGCAATACTCGCAGGTAAAGCAATCCTTGTCGGCTTCAAGGCGCATTTGCGCGCCACATGATGGGCAGTTCATTGGGCTTTCCCACAATCCGGGCAAAACTTTGCGCCGCCCGGAATCTGCTTTCCGCATTCGATACAGAACTTTGCGCCGGCAGCGACAGAAGCGGCGGGCGCGCCGGATTGTCTTACGCTTTCCGGCCTGACGTTTTCCACGATGGTCTGGCCCATGGCGACGCCGGCACCCAATCCGACTCCCATGCCCGCCGCTCCGCCGCTGTTGGCCGCTGCGACCGGCAACGCCTGTGCAACTTCGAACTGGGTATAGCGGCCCAGGTCTCCGGCCATGCTGACGCCGATGCGCTGGTCCATCACTTTTTGGAGCTCGTCGGGCAGGGAGATACTTTCCACTACGAATTGGGTCAGGTCGAGCCCCAGGGCTGCAAATGCGGGCTTCACCTGGTCAGCGATCTTTAGCCCCAGGGCAGCCTGGTTGGCCGCCATATCCAGAAAGGAGACCGCGCTGTTGGCAAAGATGTCAGTCATCCGCGCCACAATGGTTTCGCGCAACTGCCCTTCCAGGTCGGAGACGTAATAGGTTTCACGAGTTCCGCTGATTTGGAGAAAGAAGGTGCGCGGGTCAGAGATGCGATAAGAGTAGATGCCGTAGCCGCGCAGGCGCACCGCGCCGAATTCCTTGTCACGAATGGTGATGGGTGTTGCCGTGCCCCACTTTTGATCGATCTGCAGGCGGGTGGAGAAAAAGTAGACGTCCGACTTGAAGGGTGACTCGAATTCCTTATCCCAATTTTTGAGATCGGTGAGCAGGGGCAGGTTGCGGGTGATGAGCGTGTGCAAGCCGGGGCCAAAGATGTCGGCGATCTTGCCTTCGTTGACAAAGGCGGCCATCTGCGACTCGCGCACCGTGAGCTGTCCGCCGTTCTGAATCTCCATATCGAGCATGGGATAGCGGTAGGCGAGCAATCCGTCTTCCGCTTCGGTCCATTGAATGACGTCAATAAATTGCTTGCCCAAGAACTGCTTGAGAGTCACGCGAGCCTCCTGCGCTCCCAATCTACCATGCAATGCAACGCACGCTCGTAAAAAGTTGAAGCAGGGGCAGTTGCCAGGCGAGCAAAGCACGGCTTGATTGCAAATTGCAATCGAGGGGATGCGCGCATTGTGGGTGAGGCGGGCATGCGGTTTCTCGACTTGAAACAATGCCCTGCTGCGCGGCGTCTGTGGAGACAGATGCTGCAGCAAGCGGAGGCGGCGAAATGATGCGCCTGGCAAGGTTGGCTTGGGGTGTCGTTCTGATCTACGCAGCGGGGCTGGCATGGGGCGCTCAATCGCAGTCTGAAATGCAGCCGGCTGCAGCCAAAGGCGCGGAAAAGGCCGTGGTGCTGGACGCGGGAACGAAGGTGGAGCTGGCCGTGATCGGGCCTGTGTGGGCCAAAACAGCAAAGCCGGGCGACCCGCTCTACGCACAGACGAACTTCCCAGTGACCACAGGCAATCGTATCGCGATCCCGGCGGGAACTTACGTAGAAGGCAAGATCGAAGCCGTTGCGCGGCCCACGCGAAAGTTAGGTCGCGCCGAGTTGCAGATCCTCTTTACCAAGATCATCTTTGCCAACGGATATACCATTGCGCTTCCCGATTTGGCGGCGGAAGCCTTTGGCACGACCGGGCAAGACGCAACACTTACCGGAATGGCAGATACCGGGGCAGCAAATGCAAGTCTCAGGGCCACGGCAGCCAAGGTTACTGTGGAAGCTAACCTGTCGAACGACCTTCTGCTGGACAATGGCGCGCAAATCGAGATGACACTGGGGGCACCGCTGGGTGTGGACGCGAGACAGGTGGCGACTGCTATCCCGCTCAGCCGTGCGCCGGAGCCGGGCAAATTCAAGTCGGCTACCCTTTGCCGTCCTACGCCGGGCTATCCCGGCAGCCCCGGCACTTCGGATACGGTGATCCCAGGGTCCCCTGGAACGCCCAGCACCACGATCCCGGGAGGGCCGGGGATGCCGGACATCACCATTCCCGGAACGCCGGCCACTCCGGATACAGTGATACCGGGAACACCTGGTACGCCCGGGACGCCCGGCTCAGTCTGTCCGGCAGCACCGATCGTGATCTCCAGCGTTCCCGTCACCATCAACCAGATGCCGAGCCAGAACTCCGTCCCGGCGAAGAGCAATTGACCCTGTTTGGATAGGCTCCGGTCAGCCCCGGGAAGGAATGACCCCGATGCGATTTCGATTGATTGCAGTGTTTCTGATTGCCCAAATGTGCGGCGCCCAAAACCCGATGGTGACTCCGCCGGCGGCCGTGCCGGTTGCTCCGTCGGGTGTGATTACTGTCGCGGAAGGAACGACGGTGGCGCTCACGCTGGTGAGCTCCGTGAAAAGCAAATCCACCAAGCCTGGCGATGCAGTCCGCGCGGTGGTTGCCTTCCCGGTGACCGTGGGAACACAGCTGGCAATTCCTCCCGGCACCTATGTGGAAGGTGTGGTGAATGCGGTGACGGCAAGGGCGCCCAAAACCCACATGGCAAGTGTGCAGCTTCACTTCACCAAGCTTCTGTTTGCCAACGGATACTCCGTAGCGCTAAATGCGGTGAACACCGACGCCATGGTCATTCTTCCCGAGACGGAAAGCCGGACCACCTACCAGATTGCCGACGCCGCAGACGGGGCGCCTTACCTGGGTGCGGGTTTTGCGGGTGAGGGCTTCGGCGCGGCTGGACTCGGTGGGGCTGGGCAGACAACACCGACTCTGCCCCCGTTGCCCTCGGTCGGACCCTCTCCCGCAATGGTGGCCGGTATCGCCGTCGGCGGAGGAGTAGCTGTCTTGCTGACGGCACTAGCCCTGTCGCATCACCATGGCAACCCTGACTATGTGCTGTTCGACAACGGATGGCAGTTCCAGATGGTATTGCAAAGCCCGCTTACGCTGGACGCCGGCCAGATCGCGGCTGCCATGGGCGCACTGGCGACCCACTAATCAACGCTGTCTGCCGATGGCAGAGGAGATCGGCGGCTAGGGCAACCTGGTGGCGTCAGGAGCGGGCAGAGCCTCCTGTGCACGGGGCAGCACATCGCGGTGATTCGTCATCGTGATCAGCGTTTGATGGTTATGGCCAACAGATTCTTCGGAATACAGTCAGACTTCTTGAGAGCAGTGAAAGGTGGCTTCTTCTTGTAGAAGCCACCCAAGTTCGTGCTTTCGGTCTACAGCAATTCCGAAATGATCTTACCGGGCACAACAACCGGGCTGGCAGCACGAAGCCTCTGGCTTGGTGGCGCGAATGAAGGCGCTGTGGAATTTATCCTCCACTTGTGCGGCAATCGCATCGACATCAATTCCAGCCTGGCTCAGGAATTGTCGGGCATCTTCGATATTGTAGGTCCGCGTCGGTTCCATGGTCACCGCAGTAAATCCGGCGGCGATCAATTTGGATCGATAGTCCTGCTCCTCGAGCGCACCGGCGATACAACCTACCCAGAGCAACATGCTCTGCCGCACCGATTCGGGAACGCTGCCGCGCACCACTACGTCTGACACCGCCAACCGGCCACCCGGCTTGAGGACCCGAAAGGTCTCGCGTAGAACGCGGTCCTTGTCCGCGGAAAGATTGATGACGCAGTTTGAAATCACCACGTCCACGGAGTTGTCGGGCAGAGGAATGTTCTCAATTTCACCTTTGAGAAATTCGACGTTTTCAAGGCCTGCCTGGCGCTGGTTTTCGCGGGCGAGGGCCAGCATTTCGTCGGTCATATCGAGCCCGTAGGCTTTGCCGGAGACACCGACACGACGCGCTGAAAGCAGCACGTCGATGCCTCCGCCGGAACCGAGATCGAGCACCACTTCACCCGGCTTCAACTCGATAAGTGCAGTGGGATTGCCACACCCCAGGGACGCCAGAACGGCCTTCTCGGGGATCAGCCCCTTCTCGTCGGCACTGTAGAGGTTGGTGGTGATGGGGTCGCAGCAGCGGAGGCCCGGATCACAACATGCTTGCACACTGCCGGTCTGCGCCACGGCGCGCGCGGCGCTGCCGTACTTCTGCCTGACTTCGTCTTGAACTTGAGCGGTAGTTTCCATGAGATCCCTTTCTCGTATATGCCAAAGCGAATATATTCTTGCAGAATCATATCTGTCAAGGCACATATCATGAAGTGCGGAACGCGGCGACGGATCCTTTGACCGGATGGCCTTTTTGCGGCGTGCCTTCCCACTGTTGCCGCGATAAAACTGCAGAATCAAATTCGGTCGCGAGGATGGGGCACTCCCGCATCGCGATAGCATCAAGCTGTTAGAGACTTAATTGGGCATGCCTTCGGTTTCGGTGGCGACAAATGTGCACTCGGGGCACTGGCAACTGCGGCGCAGATAGTCCCAGGAGTAGATGCCGCCGGAATGGCCATCGAGCCAGTTGAATTGGAGAGCATAACGGCCCACGGCATGGGCAGTGGCCGGCTTGGCGGGCGCGGTGTACATGGGCAGGACGGCAGCGAGCTTGGCCTTGGGCTGACCGGGCTTGCGGCCGTCAGCCTTGCGCTCTTCGACGCAGGTGGCGCAGGGGCAGGCATCGCGCAACCAGGCAAAACTCCAGGCGCTGCGGTGACCGTCGACCCAGTCGATCTCCACGCCTTTGCCCTCAGTGAGCAGGACCCTCACCTTCTGCGGAGTGACCGCGATGCGGGGCAAGGGGCGGTTGGCCTCGTTCTCGCGCGCTTCCTCGTCCTTGCGGACGTAGCGAATGCCTTCGTGGCTCATGACTCTATTCTAGCTGTCATCTGGCAGAGGACAACTGACAGTTGGAGCTGCCTCTGTCAATCGCGGGGAGTTGAAGATTGATCCCGGTTCCCTGCCCTCAGGAAGTCTTCCAGAAGAACCATGCCGCCATGGAAAGGCCGATGAAGACCACCAGGCCGCGAAGAACAGGCTGCGGGATGCGGCGGGAAAGGCTGGCGGAGGTATAGCCTCCCACGGCGCAGGTGAGCATGGCCACCAGACAATAGCGCCAGACCACCTGACCGTTGAAAACAAAAAGTACAAAGGCGATGCCATTGGCGAGGGTGGTAGAAACCACCTTGAGGGCGTTGATCTCGTTGAGGTCCTGAAAGCCGAAGAGCGACAACAGGGTGATGAGCAGAAAGCCCGCGCCGGCGCCGAAGTAGCCGATATAGAAACAGACAACGATGGTGGCGAGGAAGACGGCAAGGCGACGTGGCGGACGAGCCTGGGCAGCGGCGCCGTGGCGACGGGCGAGGCTGACGCGCTGAAGCCAGCGAGAAACCGGACCGCTCAAGGCAAAGATAAGGGCGGCGATAAGGAGCAGCCACGGTACCAGGTGCAGAAAAGTCATCTGCGGCGTATTGAGCAGCACCAGGGCGCCGGCCGTTCCGCCTAACAGTCCTGCCAGCCCCATGGGCAGTGCGAGGCGAAGATTCCTGCGGATGTCGCGGCGGTAGGCTGCAACGGAGGTCAACTGGCCCGGCCACAGGGCCACGGTATTTGTGGCGTTGGCCTGGATGGGCAGGATCTTCATGTTCAGCATGGCGGGAAAAAGCAGGAAAGAGCCGCCCCCGGCCACGGCGTTGAGCAAACCGCCCAAAAATGCTGCCACGGTAAGCCAAATCCAGTGCCAATCAATTGAAGCGAAGCTGAACCAGGGGCTGTTGGATGGGTCAATCATGCGCTTTCGATTGTACTGGCGCAGGTGGTCGAGCAGGCTCTAATGCTGCGGGTTAGCCCTTCAGATACCCAGAAAAATAGCGCTATCGTCCACAGATACAACCGAGTATCCTCTTCACATGTCACGGCTTTCCCTTCGCTTCCCGCTTCTTGCTGGGTTGGTTTTTTGTGCTTTGATTGGCTCTACGTCACCCTGCCCGGCGCAGGCCGTAGCTCCCGTGCTTCACGTGGACGGGCTGGGCAAAGGAACAGCAACCCTCGACAGTCCTTGGCAGTTCCACGTGGGCGACAACCCGGCGTGGGCCCTGGTGCAGACCAGCGACGCCACCGGAATCGACGATTGGGAGCAGATCAGCCCAGACAAAACCTGGGGCGCCCAGGGCCATCCTGCCTATACTGGCTTTGCATGGTACCGGAAACACATTCACCTGGCTCCCGCTCCCGGCGCTGACCGGGACTTCGCCTTGCTGATCCGGCACATTGATGATGCATACGAAATCTATTGGAACGGCACGCTTGTCGGACATAACGGCACCCTGCCCCCACACCCTTTCTTTTACTTCTCCGAGCCTGCGCAGACCTTTGGCCTGGGGCCGGTCCGCGACGGGGTGTTGGCCCTTCGGGTTTGGAAAGGCCCCCTCAACTCCTTCGACTCCGACCAGTTGGGTGGACTCTATGCGGCGCCCGTGGTGGGTGCTCCCAGCGCGATCGCGTCCCTCAAAGACCAGTTGGATTACATGTGGCTGCGCAGCCGGCAGTATTACTTCGGGCTGCAGGCGCTGTACGGGCTGGTGATGTTGCTGAGTCTGCTGGCCTGGTTGCGCAACCGTGCCCAGCGGGTTCTGCTTTGGATGACCGTGTTCTCGCTTGGGCCCTTGTTGGCGCTGGTACTGACTGGGCTGCGGCTTCCCTGGTCCTACGATGCTGCCCTTGGCTGGCTGCAGCCGGTGTTGAGTATGCAGGACATTGGATTATGGTTCCTGCTGCTCTATCTGCTCGACCTTCATGAAAATAACCGCCTGGCACACTTTACGCGCACGCTGGCGATTGTAAGCATCATTTCCACTTCACTGGACGGAGCCCTTTCAGCGTGTGACTGGAGCAACCCCTTGTTTGCGCCCTGGGTACAACTGGCCGACGCGGCGCTGACCGTAGTGTTCACGCTGGCCGAGGCATTTCCACTGGTGCTGGTTGCTCGCGCCCTGCGCAAGCGCCTGGACCCGGCGCGTTGGCTGGTGGCCATCACAGCCGTCATCGCGGAGATGATTTCCGTAGTCCGCATCGCGGTGCAGCAAGGCAGCCGTTATACCCACTGGACCCTCGGGGAAAAAATCGGCGCACCGATCTTTACCGTCAACGGAAACGTCTTCACCGCACAGACCATCGCCAACACATTGCTGCTGCTGGCGATCATCTATGCGGTTTACCGCTATTTGCAGGAGTCGAGCCGGCGGCAAAGCACGCTGGAAGAGGAGTTCAAGAGCGCTCGCGAACTGCAACAGGTGCTCATCCCGGAAAATCTTCCGGCGCTGCCCGGCTTCGCCATGACCAGCGCTTACAAGCCGGCCCAGGAAGTGGGCGGAGACTTCTTCCAGATCATTCCTCTGGACGGGGAGTTCGCCGGCTCCACGCTTATCCTGTTGGGCGACGTAAGCGGCAAGGGACTGAGGGCCGCGATGACGGTATCGTTGATTGTGGGAGCGGTACGCACACTGGCCCGGTTTGCGCCCAGCCCGGCAGAGGTCCTTGCGGAGTTGAACCAGCGGCTGTTTGGGCGGCTGCAAGGTGGTTTTGCCACCTGCCTGGCACTCCGAGTGAGCGCGGACGGCAGCTGCGTGATGGCCAGCGCTGGCCATCCGGCGCCATTCCTGAACAAGCAGGAAGTGAAACTGCCGGGGGCGCTGCCCCTGGGCATCATGCCCGAAGCCAGCTATGAGGAGATGACAATCGCCCTTCGCGAAGGCGACCACTTCGCCCTGTATACCGATGGCTTGCTGGAAGCACGGAGCGCCAACGGCGAAATCTTCAGCTTCGAGCGCCTGGACGCGTTGTTCGCCACCCATCCCGATGCGGCCAAGGCCAGCGCGACCGCCGTGGATTTTGGCCAGGACGACGATATTACCGTACTCACACTGACCCGGCTCGGCAGCGGCCAGCAATCCACCTCGAAGCTCTCCGCGCCGCATCTGGCGCAGGCCTGAGGGTGAGCTTCGAGGTTGCGGCTGACTAGCTCCAGAGGATGGCGGATCATATGATTGCCAAATCCCTCCCGGCGAGGGCAGCCCGTCCATCGCCACGAGCGAAGGCGGCGTCGACATTCTGAATGCGCTCCAGTTGGAAGGGGCCATAGGAAGCTCTCCAAAGTCTGTAAACCCTCTATCGTCAAAGTCTTGCCGGTCAATCGGATTTCCATATGGAGCGATCCGATTCCAGGGGCCGAATTTGGGCCAGGGCGTCGGCTTCGAGGGCACCCGCGGCAGCGAGTGAGAGGAAGTCCCAGCGTAACCTATTGAAAATGAAATAATAAGAGAACTCGTAATATATGAGTGTAATTTACTCATATTATATGAATCGTTTGTGCTATATTTCTATCAGATTGATTGAGTGGCCGGGATTCACCTCCCGCCCCATCACGAATCCATCTGGAGGAAAACAATATGGCAATCACTCGTTGGGACCCGTTCCGTGAAGTTGTAGCACTGCAGAGTCGCATGAACTCTCTTTTCCGCGATCTGAACGACAGCGAGAACCCCTTGACGACTGCTAGCTTTGTCCCTGCGGTCGATATCTATGAAGACCCAGAGAAGGTTGTATTGAAGCTGGAAGTGCCGGGCATCGAAGAGAAGGACCTGGACGTCCGCGTCGAAAATCACACCCTGACCGTAAAAGGCGAACGCAAATTCGAGAAAGAGGAGAAGGAGGAGAACTTTCATCGCATCGAGCGGCGTTATGGCAGTTTCTATCGCGCCTTCACTCTGCCTTCGACCGTGGACACCGAGAACGTGGGGGCCAGCTACAATGCAGGCGTGCTCAAGCTGGAGTTGAAGAAGAAGCCTGAAGCCCAGCCCAAGCAAATCAAGATCAACATTGCGGCGTAACAGCAGCCGTCAGTGATCAGTGGTCAAGCATTTCAGCCGGGAGGGAGCCTCGATTCCCTCTCGGCTTTAGCGCATTGACACTTGCTTACTGAATATGCAAATTCGGGGTTTGGAGCAATTGAGTAATCGACGCAAGCGCTACATCTCACATCTCATTATCTAACTGTGATTGGGCACTTGTACGGCCTTGTTCTTGGTGCAGTCCTGCCTTTGCTTGGCGAATCAAACTGAAGGCTGATCACTGACAACTGGAGTGTTTATGGCAATTCGTTGGGAGAAACTGACCGTAAAGTCGCAGCAGGCGATGCAGCAGGCACAGGAACAGGCTGCGGAACTGGGCAACCCGGAGATCCAGCCCGTGCACCTGCTGTTGGCGCTGATTGAGGACCGCGAGGGTGTAATTCCCTCGGTGTTGGACAAGATCGGTGTGCCCACCGAACGGCTGGAGAGCGACCTGCACCAGATCGAGGAGAAATTGCCTCGAGTGGCGGGCGCGGCGGCGCAGCCCAGCGCGAGTCAAACGCTGACCAAGCTGATGGACCAGGCGTTTCGCGAGGCGGCGAACTTCAAAGACGAGTACGTCTCGACAGAGCATCTGCTGCTGGGCGCCGCGCACCTGAAGGGCGACCCGGCACGGGATGCGCTGGTGGCGCTGGGCGCAACGCACGACGCGATTCTGCAAGCGTTGACGGCGGTGCGCGGCTCCCAGCGGGTGACGGACCAGAACCCAGAAGGCAAGTTCCAGGCCCTTGAAAAATATGCCAAGGACCTGACGGACTTGGCGCGGCGAGGCAAGCTGGACCCGGTGATCGGGCGCGATGAGGAGATTCGGCGCGTGATCCAGGTGCTGAGCCGGCGCACCAAGAACAACCCTGTGCTGATCGGCGAGCCCGGAGTGGGCAAGACAGCCATCGTCGAGGGGCTTGCGCGGCGCATTGCTTCAGGCGACGTGCCGGAGAGCCTGCGCGACAAGCGGGTCATCTCGCTGGATCTGGGCGCGATGCTGGCGGGGGCCAAGTATCGCGGCGAGTTCGAGGAGCGCCTGAAGGCAGTGCTGAAGGAAATCGAAGAGTCGAACGGTGAGATCGTTCTGTTCATCGACGAGCTGCACACGCTGGTGGGGGCGGGCGCGGCAGAGGGCGCCATCGACGCCAGCAACATGCTTAAGCCGGCACTGGCGCGAGGTGAACTGCGGGCCATCGGCGCAACCACGCTGAACGAGTACCGCAAATACATTGAGAAGGATGCGGCGCTGGAGCGTCGTTTCCAGATTGTTTACGTGGGCGAACCGAACGTGGAGGATACGATCGCCATTCTGCGCGGCCTCAAGGATCGCTATGAGGCGCACCATAACGTGCGCATCAAAGACGCAGCGATCGTGGCCGCGGCGACGCTGTCGCACCGCTACATCAGCGACCGTTTTCTGCCTGACAAGGCGATCGACCTGGTGGATGAGGCGGCTGCGTCGCTGGCGATTCAGATTGGCTCGGTGCCGACGGAGGTCGACCAGTTGGAGCGGGCAGCGACATCGCTGGAGATTGAGCGCGCCGCATTGAAGCGTGAGACCGACCCCAACAGCCGTGAGCGAATGGAAGCAGTGGAACGCGAAGTGGCCACGCTGCGAGAGCAGATCACCGCACTGCGTGCGCGCTGGACGAGGGAGAGGGAGGCCATCAACCGCATCAGCGAATTGAAGAAGCGAATCGAAGCGCTGCGCTTCGAGGCCGAGGACCAGACTCGTAAGGGCCAGCTCGACCGGGCCGCGCAGATCCAGTATGGCGAACTGCCCAAGCTGGAGGCGGAGCTTAAGAAGCTGAATGCCGTGCAGGACGGAAACTCAGGCGTGGCGCGGATGCTCAAAGAGGAAGTGGACGAGGAAGACATCGCCAAAATCGTGAGCAAGTGGACGGGGATTCCCGTGGCACGAATGCTCGAAGGCGAAGTGAAGAAGCTGGTAGAGATGGAGCAGCGCCTGCGCGAGAGGGTCATCGGCCAGGATGCAGCGCTGACCGTTGTGGCCAATGCGATTCGGCGCTCGCGTGCTGGATTGAGCGATCCACGACGGCCGATTGGATCGTTTATTTTTCTAGGGCCGACAGGTGTGGGAAAGACCGAGACGGCGCGCGCACTGGCTGAGTTCCTGTTTGACGATGAGCAGGCCATGGTGCGCATCGACATGAGCGAGTACATGGAGAAGCACGCTGTGGCGCGGCTGATCGGCGCGCCGCCAGGATATGTAGGTTATGACGAGGGCGGCCAACTGACTGAAGCCGTGCGGCGCAGACCGTATGCGGTGATCTTGTTCGACGAGATCGAGAAGGCGCACCCGGATGTCTTCAACATCCTGCTGCAGGTGATGGACGACGGGCGGCTGACCGATGCCAAGGGCCGTACGGTGAGTTTCAAGAATACTGTGCTCATCATGACGTCAAACCTGGGCGCGGCGCTGCTGAGCGGCGATGTGGCCAAGACAGAGCACGACTTTGAGATGGCGCGCGAGAGTGTGATGCGGGTGCTGCGCGAGCACTTCCGGCCGGAGTTTTTGAACCGTGTGGACGACATGGTCATCTTCCATCCGCTGGGGCATGCGCAACTGGCACAGATTCTGGAACTGAGACTGAACGAGGTGCGCAAGCTGCTGGAGGAGCGGCAGATTTCTCTGGAGCTGACCGAACCTGCGCGGCAACTGATACTGGCTGCGGGCACGGATGCGGCATACGGGGCGCGGCCGATGAAACGGGCACTGCAGCGTATGGTGCAGGATCCGCTGGCCTTGAAGATTCTTGACGGCGAGGTGCTGCACGGCTCGCATGTGCGCATCGACGTGGACCGCAACTCGAACCAGTTGCTGTTTGAGCCGATGGGGCGCGAAGCGATGGCGTAACCACCCGCGGTAGGGCAGACGCCTTCGGCCAGCCCGCGCTCGTGAGACGCGCGGGAAGGTGCAGTTTCGGCAGGGTGGGAATGGAGCGTATCCTTCCCACCCATTTTGGTACGACGTCAAGCGGTCAGAAGCCTGGTTCAACCCGGGAAAAACAGCGCTTGCAACCTGCTCTTGAGCAAAGCTAGACTTGGCGCCATGAAGTTGACGACGATTCCCGCTTTCAAACTCCTCGCCGCCATTTCGTTTGTCCTGCCGGCCCTGCTTCCCCTCCATGCGCAGGATTGGGCCAAAGCCCGTCTGGAAGCCTCGCCGCGCCACCGTGAATATGTCCCGCTCAAGCATGGAAGCCGCACGGTTCAGGCCTTCGTGGTTTACCCCGAGATCAAGACCAAGGCTCCGGTGGTGATTCTCATTCACGAAATCTTTGGGCTCAGCGACTGGGCCAAGGAGATGGCCGACGAGTTGGCCGCGCAGGGCTTCATCGTCATTGCTCCCGACCTGTTGACCGGCTTCGGCCCAAACGGGGGCGGTTCCAGCGAGTTTCCCAGCCAGGATGCAACCGTCAAAGCCGTCTCCGGCCTGGACCCGGAGGTGGTGAATGCCGATCTGGACGCGGCCGCCGACTATGGCAAGCAACTGCCTGCCGGCGACGGAAAAATTGCGGTCGTCGGCTTCTGTTGGGGCGGAGGCAAGTCTCTCGCCTTTGCGGCCCACCGCAAGGACCTGTCCGCCGCGTTCGTCTTCTATGGTCCAGGACCCGCCGACGTTTCTGCCATCACCGCTCCCGTCTATGGCTTCTACGCGGGTAACGACGCGCGCATTGGAGCGACCGTTCCCGATACCGTGACAGCCATGAAGGCTGCGGGCAAGAAATACGAGCCCGTGACGTACGAGGGTGCCGGCCACGGCTTCATGCGCGCCGGCGAGGACCCAGGCAACACCGTGGCAGCCAACAAGTCCGCTCGCGAACAAGGCTTTGCCCGCCTGGTAAAACTGCTGAACGAAATGGAGAGTGCGCACATAACCAGCAACGGCTCAGAGAAGCGCATCACATCCGGCAATGCCGGAGTGCGCACCGTCTCCTGCCACGACGCCGCCGATACTGCAGCAGTATCCCGGTAGCGGCCGCTTGCACATGAACGGTTCGCGCGGGCACACCCCGAGGCCAATTTACTGACCGAGCGCACCTTCGATTGCCGCGGTTACCTGGGGCGAGTCCGGCGTGACAGCGGGTTCAAAGCGCGCCACCGGCTTACCCTTGCGATCAAAGATAAACTTGGTGAAATTCCACTTGATGTCGCCGCCGATCTGCGGATTCACCGACTTATCTGTCAGAAACGCATAGAGAGGCGTCTGATCTTGGCCCAGTACCGACACCTTGGCCATCATCGGGAATGTAACGTTGTATTTGGTGCTGCAGAACTTCTTGATCTCTTCATTGGTGCCCGGCTCCTGAGAGGCAAAGTTATTGGCCGGGATGCCGACGATGACCAGTCCGCGATCCTTGTACTTCTCGTAGAGCGCTTCCAGGCCCGCATACTGCGGAGTGAATCCGCATTTACTGGCCACGTTCACCAACAATACGACCTTTCCTTTGTAACTTTTCAGGCGCACCTGCTGCCCGTCGATTGACCTCATCGTAAAGTCGTAAACACTCTTCGCCTGCGCCGCCAAACTGCCGCAGGCGAGACACAACACCATGATCAAGCTCAGTTTCCGCATCGGGACCTCCCAAAAAGAATTTACGCTGCCAAGCGGGCAAAAGCATGTGAAATTGCGATCCGAGGAAATGTCGATTAATGGGCGTACTTACTGTCGCAGTTCCACAAGGGTAGCACCCTGGCCGCCTTCGTTTTGAGGGGCTTCGGCGAGGGTGGCCACGTGGGGGTGGCCTTTCAGAAATTCGCGGACGCCACGGCGGAGGACACCGGCACCGTGGCCGTGAATGATGCGGACACGGGGCAGGCCGGCAAGGAAGGCGCGGTCGAGATACTTTTCCAGTTCCTCAGTGGCTTCGTCCACGGTGCGGCCAATAAGGTTGATTTCCATACGCATGTCATCGGTGTTGGCGCTGGTCACGGTGACGTGGACATTCTTTTGCTTGCGGGCCGCGCCAAGCGGATCGGCCCGTTCACCAGAGAGTTCAGTCGATGGGGAGCCTGCCGCGCGCACAACCTCCGCGATGTCGTCGCGTTTGACGCGCATCTTGATGGGACCAAGGGCGACTTCGAAGAGATCCTTCTCCACTTCGCGCTGCACGGTGGCAACCTTGTTCATCGACTTGAGGCGGACCTGGTCGCCGGCGGAGACGTGCTTCACGACATGTGGCTGGGCGTTGGCATCGCCCTGGTCGGCGCCGGTGCGGTGAGCAACGATCGTCTGGTTGAAACTCTCCTGGAACTCGCGGCGCAGGCGCTGGATGCGGCGTTCGGCCTCCTTGGAAAGCTTTTGCTGCGCGGCGCGATCCTCGATGGCGCGCACCGTCTCGCGCATCTGGAACTCGAAATCCTTGAGCAGCGAGGCAAGTTTCGTTTCCAATTCGCGGGTGCGGTTGCGCAGGTCCGTGTCACCTTCGCGAGCGAGTCTCTTCTTTTCCTGGTTTAATTCGTACTGCTCTTGACGAGTTGCCTTGCGGTCCTCTTCGAGTTGTGTGAGTTCGTTGTGGAGGCGGTCGAGAAAGCGGGCGATATCGACCTGCTGCGATCCGAGGCGCTGGCGGGCGGCGGCGATGATGCCGGCGTTGAGGCCGAGACGCTCGGCGGTTTGGATGCCGGCCGATGCGCCGGGGACACCCAGGCGCAGTTGATAGTTGGGAACAAGAGTGATCTCATCCACACCGGCAGCGGCGTTCAACACCCCCGGAGTATTGGCGGCGTATACCTTGAGCGAGGTGTGATGGGTAGAGATGAGCGACCACGCGCCAGCGGCAAGAAAGTGCGCTGCAACTGCGACGGCCAGTGCCGAGCCCTCCTCCGGATCCGTAGCTGAGCCCAACTCGTCGAGCAGCACGAATGCATGGCTGTCTGCGAGGCGTGAAAGACGGTCGAGGTTGAGGATGTGCGCTGAAAAAGTGGAGAGCTCCGCTTCAATGGACTGGGCGTCGCCGATGTCGGCCAAAAACGCGGTGAAGATGGGAAAGCCGGCCGCAGCGGCGGGCACAGGCAAACCGGCTTGGGCCATCATCGCCAGCAGGGCCGCGGTTTTGAGGGTGACGGTCTTGCCGCCTGTGTTGGGGCCGCTGATGATGAGTTGGCGGGTGTCGCCGGTAAGTTCCAGGCTAAGCGGAACTACATGGCCGCCTGTGGTGCGCATATGCTTTTCGAGCAGCGGATGACGCGCGGCTTCGAGGAGCAACTGATCGGGGGTGATGGCCGGGGCAACGCAATCGTAATCGCGGGCAAAGCGGGCGCGAGCCTGCAGGCTGTCGACCAGTGCCAGAACACGCGCACCTTCAGCAAGTGCATGGGCGTAGCCGCCGACCTGGCGGGTGAGAGCCACAAAGATGCGATGAATCTCGGCCTGCTCTTCTTCGATGAGGCGGACCAACTCGTTGTTCTGTTCGATGGTTTCAAGAGGCTCGACGTAAACCGTTTGTCCTGAGGAACTGGCGCCATGAACTACGCCGGAGACGCGCCGCTTAAGTTCGCTGCGAACGGGAATGACGAAGCGGTCTCCGCGGATGGTGATGAGGTCTTCCTGAGTGGCGCCGTCGCTGGAGAGTTTGCGCAGGGCGGCGCGCAGGCTCTCTTCGATGAGGCGCTGCTGACGCTCCTGATCGCGGCGGATACGGCCCAATTCGGGAGAGGCATCGTCGGCGAGCGAGCCGTCGGGCTGAATCTTGCGTTCGATGGACTCGGCGAGCGGGCGAAGACTCCTCCACCCCAACGACGAAGACCTGTCGTTGGGGGCCCCGGATTGTTCAGACGAGAGTGCGGAGAGTCCGGGCAGCCTGCCCACCAGGCGCGCCGGGGGGGACTGGAGTAGAGCCTGCCAGGAGGCTACATCGTTGGCCAATCGGGCAACGGCCTGGAGTTCGGCGGCTTCGAGGGCAGCACCGGGAATCTGCGCCTTGGCGACATGCTGGGTGGGGTCGAAGAGGCCGCCGAGAGGGATGGAAATCTGTTCCTCAAGCAGAAGACGGACCTCGCCGGCGAGCAGATGCTGGCGTGAGATCCACTCCTCATCAGTGGAGGGACGGAGGGAGAGGATTGCATCGCGGCCGACGGGCGATGCGGCAAATCCAGCGATCAGCACGAGGAGCGGCTCCCACTCGAGGGCCGCGAAATCGGCGTGCGCAACAGGCGACGGGATGGGATCGAGCAGAGACATACCCACGAACTATCTTAGCGTTTCGAGAGAACCTGGGCCGCGAGGCGCGCCTGGTTGGCGGGCTGCGGAGACTAGGTTGAAGCGGCCGGCGGAGCAGAGCTAGGTGTAGATCCTGTCGAGGCGGGCTTGGCGGCAGACTCTGTGGTGGCTGGTTTAGCGTCTGTGCCCGACGAAGATGCCGCGTCGGAAGAACCATTATCTGATGTACTTGGGTTCTTGGCGGCGTAGTCGTTTACATACCAGCCGGCGCCCTTGAAACGGAGTGCGGGCGCGGTGAGCGGACGCTCAAGAACACCATGACACTTGGGACACACCTTCTCCGGCTCGGCCGAGAAGTGCTGGATCTTTTCAAAACGATGACCACACTGCGTACAGCGATAGGCATACAACGGCAAGGCTTTTCACCCCTTCGGCGAAAAATGTGCACTATGTCCATTGTACGTGCAGGGCGGCAATTCCATGCAAAACGCCGCCCCGCGACCCGCTGACCTATCGTGAACTAGACCTCATTGCACGGGGACAGACGCGGAATGGTTCTCCCATGCCAGGGTGATTCTACCGTTGCCGCCGCCCATGTCAGCAATGGTGTATTTCAAGTCTTCGACCAGGGCCGGTGGTTTGCTCATCTTCATTTTCACTTTGCCAAGGTCTTGCGTCGGATCGTACGCGAGACCCCACTCGCCAGTTTTCTTGCTGACGATCAGCACCCAGTTATCGGGGTCGGAAATGTCGACGAAGAGCGTGTAGTCGCCCTTGGGCACCGCGAGATCGCCGATCTTGATGTCGGCCTCGGTATGCAGAGCAGTGGCAGAATTGGCGCCCGCCCGCCATACGGGGTAATGGGGATTGTGGCTGATGAGTCCATCTTTGGTGAAGATCTGCCCGGCGCGACCTTTGACAGCCGGCGAGGAATAGCTGATGGTGATGGTCTTGCCGCCAACGGTTGCCGACACTTTGGCCGGCGGGCTGGCGGGTGGCTTTTGTTGGGCAAAGACAGCGGTGGCGACAAACAGAAGGCCCGTACAAACGATGAGACGCTTCATGGCTAGTTTCTCCTCCGGCGAGGACCGCAACGAAAGCAGGTTGGTCCCGACGCGAAGATTGTCGCACCGCGCACCTCTCTTCGGAAAGCAGCGATGAGCCTGTTATGATGCGGCGCAAGGAAGAGACGTGACGGATCATACAAATCGCCTTTCGCCGGGGGAGCGGTTTCGCGCTGCCATGCTGGAAGAGAAGCCGCTTCAGGTGGCAGGCGCCATCAACGCTTACACTGCGCGGCTGGCCGAGGCAACAGGATTCCGGGCACTGTATCTCTCCGGAGGCGGCGTGGCTGCGAACTCGCTGGCCATGCCGGACCTGGGAATCAGCACCATGGAAGATGTGCTGACGGATGTGCGGCGCATTACCGACGCTACCGCTCTGCCGCTGCTGGTGGATATCGACACTGGGTGGGGCGGCGCATTCAACATTGCGCGCACCATCCGCTCCATGTTCAAGGCGGGTGCTGCGGCGGTGCACATCGAGGACCAGGTGAGCGCCAAGCGGTGCGGCCATCGGCCGGGCAAGGAGTTGGTGGCGGCTGAAGAAATGGTGGACCGCATCAAGGCCGCGGTGGACGCGCGCAGCGACGAGCGGTTGGTGATTATGGCGCGGACCGACGCGCTGGCGAACGAGGGACTGGATGCCGCCATCCGGCGGGCACAGGCATACGTTGCCGCGGGCGCGGACATGATCTTTGCCGAGGCAGTGACGGAAGCCGCGATGTACACCGAATTCCGCAAAGCAGTCGGTGTGCCCATTCTGGCCAACATTACTGAGTTCGGCCAAACGCCGCTGTTCTCGCGCGACGAGCTAGCGGCAGCGGGCGTGGATATTATTCTCTATTGCTGCGCGGCTTACCGGGCCATGAATGCAGCGGCGTTGAAAGTGTATGAGACGATTCGCGCCGAGGGAACCCAGAAGAGCGTAGTGCCGCTGATGCAGACGCGCGCCGATCTCTATCGCTATTTGGACTACCACGCGTATGAGAAGAAGCTCGACGACCTGTTTGCGAAGGGCAAGGGCGACGGCTAGGCATTCTCGAACAGCATTTAAGTGCTTGATGTTCCCCGGAGGAAGTCGATGAGCAGTGAGGAAACCAACCCGGCGCTGGCACACTTCAAACCCAAGAAGTCCGTGGCCCTGTCGGGTACGGCGGCAGGCAACACGGCGATCTGCACGGTGGGGCATAGCGGCAACGACCTGCACTATCGCGGATACGACATCAAGGACCTGGCCGCGCACTGCGAGTTTGAGGAAGTAGCCCACCTGCTGGTGCATGGCAAGCTGCCCAACGCGGCAGACCTGGCCGCCTATAAAGCGCGCTTACGGAGCCTGCGCGGGCTGCCTGCGGAAGTGAAACAGGCGTTGGAACTGCTGCCGCGGACGACGCATCCGATGGACGTGCTGCGCACCGGAGTTTCGGTGCTGGGCTGCGTGCGGCCAGAGGGCGCAGATCACGGCGACGCGGGAGAGCGCGACATTGCGGATGCGCTGTTGGCGTCGCTCGCTTCAATGCTTCTCTACTGGCATCACTTCGCGGGCAACGGAAATCGGATCGATGTTGAGCCCGGCAACGAGACCATCGCAGAGCATTTTCTAAACCTGCTCCACGGAACGAGTCCAAGCCCGGAATGGACCGCAGCAATGCAAACATCGCTGATTCTGTATGCGGAGCACGAGTTCAACGCATCGACGTTTACGGCGCGGGTAGTTGCCGGAACCGGCTCGGATCTTTACTCGTGCATTGCGGGTGCGATTGGCGCGCTGAAGGGGCCTAAGCACGGCGGCGCCAACGAGGTGGCGTTGAAGATTCAGACACGCTACGCCACAGCCGATGAGGCCGAGGCAGATATTCGCTGGAGGGTGGCCAACCGCGAGGTCATTATCGGCTTCGGTCACCCGGTGTACACCATCAGCGACCCCCGCAGCGACATAGTGAAAGAGGTTGCGCGCGGACTGGCGGTTGACGGCGAAGGGCTGCGCCTGTTCTCGATCGCTGAACGCATCGAAAACGTGATGAAAGACGCCAAGCGCATGTTCCCCAACCTCGACTGGTACAGCGCAGTGGCTTACCACCTGATGAGCATCCCCATTGACCTGTTTACGCCGCTCTTTGTGATGGCGCGAACCGCGGGCTGGTGTGCGCACGTAATCGAGCAACGACGGGATGGCAAGATCATTCGGCCCTCGGCCAACTACACCGGTCCGGAGAATTTGAGATTTGAGCCAATTAGAGAACGGGGATAGTTCAGGCGGGTTTGAAGAAGGAGAGAGCTTGTCGTCGCATATAAGCAATGATCGACCGGCGCCGGACAAGGTCTTAACCGACATTGCCCATTATGCGCTGAGCTACAAGATAAAAAGCGATCTGGCATACAGCACCGCGCGATCCTGCCTGATGGATACGCTGGGTTGCGGGCTGGAAGCGCTGGAGTATCCGGCATGCACCAAACTGCTGGGGCCGATTGTGCCGGGAACTGTGGTTCCCAATGGAGCGCGTGTGCCCGGAACTGGCTATCAGCTCGATCCGGTACAAGCGGCATTCAACATTGGCGCCATGATTCGATGGCTGGACTTTAACGACACATGGTTGGCCGCGGAGTGGGGGCACCCTTCAGACAACCTGGGCGGAATCCTGGCCGTCGCGGACTGGCTTTCGCGCACGGGTCTTGCAGACGGCAGACCTCCTTTGGTCATGCGCGATGTCCTGACGGCGATGATCAAGGCCCACGAGATACAAGGATGCATCGCCCTGGAGAACTCGTTCAACAAGGTGGGGCTGGATCACGTGGTGCTGGTGAAGGTGGCTTCGACTGCGGTGGTGAGCCAGTTGCTGGGATTGAGCCGCGAGCAGACCATCGCCGCGCTGTCGCTGGCATGGGTTGACGGGCAAAGCCTGCGCACCTATCGCCATGCACCCAACACCGGCAGCCGCAAGAGTTGGGCCGCAGGCGATGCAACGAGCAGGGCAGTGCGGCTGGCTCTGATGGCGCGCGCAGGCGAGATGGGCTATCCCTCGGCGCTGAGCGCGAAGACGTGGGGCTTCTATGACGTTTCGTTCAGAGGCCGCGAGTTGAAGTTCCAGCGGCCCTACGGCTCCTACGTGATGGAGAACGTGCTGTTCAAGATCAGTTATCCGGCGGAGTTTCACGCGCAGACGGCGGTGGAGGCAGCGATGACGTTGCGCACGCGGCTGTGCCAGGCAGGTAAAACCGCGGCGGACATTCACCGGATTAAGCTGCGCACGCACGAAGCTTGCCTGCGCATCATCGACAAAAAGGGGCCGCTTGAGAACCCCGCGGACCGCGACCATTGTGTGCAATACATGATCGCGATCCCGCTGCTCTTTGGAAGGCTTACGGCTGCCGACTACGAAGACGATTTGGCCGCGGACCCGTGTATCGACGCTCTGCGCGCCAAGGTGGAGTGTGTGGAAGAGCCGGCTTTCAGCGCGGATTACCACGACCCGCTGAAGCGCTCGATCGCGAACTCATTGCGCGTGGAGTTGAACGACGGAACAGCGATGGAGGAGACGGTGGAATACCCCATTGGACATCGCCGCCGCCGCGAAGAAGGCATGCCGCTGCTGCTGGAGAAGTTCAAAGTGAACTTGGGCAGACGCTTTGGGGAAGAACAGCAGAGACGGATTCTCGAGGCTTCACTCGATAGTGCACGACTCGATTCGACGCCCGTGAACGACTATGTGGACCTGTACGTGGCGCCGGACCCTGCTTGAAGGAACTGCAATCGGTCCGGCCCCTGGACTGGCTGAAGAACCATTCGCAATAGGGTTTGATACACTGCGAAACCGGAGGCACGATTCCCCCTTGACCAAACACGGTGGCATGCATGGCCCGCTGACACAACTCTCTGAGGAGGAGAACCTCTTCTTCGCAACAGTGCGGCAGTTCGCTGAGGAGACGATTGCGCCGATGACGCGCGCGATGGATGAGGAGCAGAAGTTTGCGGCAGGGCTGGTTGAGCGGCTGTTCGCGCTGGGGCTGATGGGAATTGAGATTCCTGAGGAACTGGGTGGCGCAGGAGGCAGCTTTTTCGATGCGGTGCTGGCCATTGAGGCCATCTCCACCGTGGACCCTTCCGTGGCCGTGCTGGTGGATGTGCACAATACGCTGACCATCAATGCGATACGCCGCTGGGGTAATGAGTCGCAACAGCGGCGCTGGTTGCCACGGCTGGCGGCAGACACAGTGGGAGCCTATGCGTTGAGCGAGGCCGGTTCGGGCTCCGACGCGTTCTCTCTGCAGACACGGGCTGATGAGGTGGAGGGCGGCTACCGGCTGAACGGAAGGAAGCTGTGGATCTCAAACGCTCGCGAGGCGGAGCTGTTTCTGGTGTTCGCCACGCTGGACCCGGGAGCCGGTTACCGCGGCATCACAGCATTCCTGGTGGAGAAAGGCACTCCGGGGCTTACCGTAGGCCGCAAAGAAGACAAATTGGGCATCCGCGCCAGCAGCACGTGTGAGCTGACTTTGGACAACTGCGAGGTAGCGGCAGAGAACCTGTTGGGTGAGCCGGGCAAGGGCTACAAAATCGCGATTGAGACGTTGAACGAAGGGCGCATCGGGATTGGCGCGCAGATGCTGGGATTGGCGGAAGGCGCGTGGGGGCACGCGGTTCGCTACGCAAGAGAGAGGCGCCAGTTCGGCAAACCGATCGTGGAGTTTCAGGCGGTGGAGTTTGCGCTGGCCCGGATGGCCATGGAAATCGAAGCAGTTCGGCTGATGGTCTACAACGCAGCGCGATTGAAAGACGCCGGACAGCCGTTTGTACAGGAGGCGGCGATGGCCAAGCTGTTCGCTTCAGAGGTGGCAGAGCGGGTGGCCAGCCAGTGCGTGGAGGTTTTCGGCGGGAACGGCTTTGTGCGCGACTACCCGGCCGAGAAGTACTATCGCGACGCTAAAGTAGGCAAGATCTACGAGGGCACTTCGAATATGCAACTGGCCACGATTGCCAGGCAGGTGCTCAGCAGCAAATAGAGTCAGGCCAACGGCAGAACAGCGGCTTGGGCGGCTTTGGAGACTTGGCGAATATGGGCGGGACGCGTGCGGCAGCACCCCCCTACGATCTGCGCACCGGCAGCAAACCACGACGCAGCCATCGATCCAAATTCAGCCGGATCGCTGCAGCCTGTCCAGCAGCGGGCCTGGGCGTCCCACCCTTCACCGGAGTTGGGATAGACAACCACGGGTTTGGTTGAGGCCGAGCGCAGTTCAGCAATAAGCGATGGGACCTGGCGGGGTGGGATGCAGTTGACGCCGATGGCGACGGTTTGGGGCAGAGCGGCGACCAGGGCGGCACAATCGGCAAGGGACTCGCCGTGAGAGACATGTTTCGCGTCGCGGCAGGAGAAGCTGAACCATGCCGAGAGCGCGGGCCAGGGAGCGAGGGCTTCGCCAACGGCACGGACTTCTTCAAGCGAGGGGAAGGTCTCGAAAGCCAGCAGATCGGGAGCTTGGGGGCCTGAGGCGGTAGCGAACACTTCGATGCGCTCGCGATGGAAGCGGACAAGATCGGCAAACGAGCAGTCGTAGTCGCCGGTGTACTCGGCGCCGTTGTGGAGAGCCGCGCCGTAGGGGCCGAGCGATCCGGCAACGAGAATACGACGGTCAGGAAACTCGGCGACCACGGAACGGGCCAGCGTGACGGAACGGAGCAGAGCGGCATCGGCACGCTCCGGCGCGAGGCCAACCTCCGCGTAGCCCGTCCGCGAGACTTGGTAGCTGCAGGTGGCGATGCACTGCGAGCCTGCCTGAACGTAGGCGCGATGAACGGCGGCGACTTTTTCAGGCTCGTCTTCGAGTACGTGTGCGGACCATAGCGGGCCGTCGATGTGCGCACCGAGATATTCGAGTTCAGAGGCCAGGCCGCCGTCGATGACGTGGATGCCGCGAAGGATTTGGTCATGAGATGTGGGGATTGACGCCATGAAATGATGTTAGCGCCCAGCGGGTTGGCGAGCTGGGTTGAGGCAGCAGAAGGATATTAGAACCAATCCGGAAACCAGCGAGCCGGGAGACTGCACTTGGTCCAAGAATATTCTCTCCCGCGAACCCGGAGAACGGCTGCCCTTTTGCATTGAATTATGTGCGCGCGGCGCATAATCGAATTTGAGTGGAGTATCGATAGGTCGAGGGCAAGACGGGGAAGCATCACCAGTCGACCCACACGCCCTGAAGCTGCGCACGGACAGGCGCAGAAGGGTGCTTGCCTTCCTGAATTTGGGCGGCAAACAATCGACCACGCTCCGAAAATGCGGCCTAACCTCTTTAACGTCTATATTCTGCAGAGAACTCTTGCGGAATCAATATTTTGCAGCGCAACCCCCGCTCTAAATGCATGAAAAGAAAGAATTTACTTACAGAATAGGGGGGAGGGGGTAGGGTTACTCATCGGTATACACCGGCGACCGTCGCCATGTTGCCCGCCGCTCCCCCGATGTCGGCCCGTTGTCCCGCGCGGACGCTGCCTTCGAGTTCTTTGACAGGCTCTTAGAGTTCATGCGCGTCGTCAGGATCCTTGAAGCTGGTGAACCTCGAAGCGAAGTTCAGGTGGACGACGCCGGTGGGGCCGTTGCGCTGCTTGGCCAGGATGATCTCCGACTTGGCCTTGTCAGCTTCCGACATCTCTTCGCTGCGGTCGTAGTAGGCCTCGCGATGGATGAAGGCCACCACGTCGGCATCCTGCTCAATCGAGCCAGACTCGCGCAAATCGCTAAGAATGGGTCGCTTATCGTCTCCGCGGCGCTCGCTCGCGCGGGAGAGCTGCGACAGGGCCACTACCGGCACATCCAGTTCTTTCGCCAAGGCTTTCAGGCCGCGGCTAATGGCCGAGACTTCCTGGGTTCGGTTTTCGTAGCGTTTGCCGCCGGCCGAGGGCAGCGTGGCCGACATCAACTGCAGATAATCCACCACCACCAGGTCCAGCCCGGCAGCGTTCTGCCGGAGCCGCCGCGCCTTGGCCCGCATCTCGGCCAGCGAGATGCCCGCGGAGTCGTCAATAAACAGCCGCGACTCCACCAGTCGCCCCAGCGCATTCTGCAGCTTTTCCTGATCCTCGCGCCCCAGAAAGCCGGTCTGCAGCTTGCGCTGGTCCACCCAGGCCTGCGAGGCCAGCATGCGGCGCAGCAGTGCCTCCTTGCTCATCTCAAGGCTGAAAACCGCCACTGTCGCCTTGCTTTCGATGGCCGCATTCTCCGCGATGTTGATCGCCAGCGCAGTCTTTCCCATGGAGGGCCGGGCCGCAATAATGATCAGCTCGCCCTTCTGCAGGCCGCTGGTCATGCGGTCCAGCTCCTTAAAGCCCGTAGCCAGTCCCGTTACCTCACGGCCCTGCTTGTAGAGGTTGTCGATGGTGCCAAAGGAGTTCTGGACGATCTGGTCCAGGGGCTGAAGTCCGTGCGTGATGCCCTTTTCGCTCACTTCAAGCAACTGGGATTCGGCCGCACCCAACACTTCAAGCGCCGTCTCGCTCTGGTCGGCAGCACGAGCGATGGCCGCCGAACAGATCAGCATCAGTTTGCGCAGTAGGCTCTTGTCCTTGACGATGCGGATGTATTCCTCTATGACCGGCCGCAGCGGCAAACCCTCAGTGAGCGAGGCCAGGTAAGCCACACCGCCCACCGCCTCAATCTCCTTTTGCCTGGCTAGCTCGTTGGCCAGGGTCACAATGTCCACCGCGTGCTGCGAGTTCATCAGCTCGCTCATGCGCAGGAAGATACGGCGGTGCGAGTCCAGCGAAAAGTCGTCCGCATCCAGCTTTTCAGCCGCCTCGGAGTGGGCTGCGTTGTCCAGCAGGATGGCGCCCAGAATGGTCTTCTCGGCATCGACGTTCGCGGGCAGCCCAGCGTCGAGGGTCAGATCAGGAATGGTGGCCATACCTTCGAGTGTAGGCCGATCTTGCCCTGGGAAAGGGGTGTGAATTGCCGCAGCGATATGTGGGAATCGTGCAGGCTTTGTGCCCAGACGCAACCAAGGGACACCCCGGAGAGAAAGGGGGTGCCCCTGGTGTGCTTTTTGGGGAGCTTGTTTACCGCAGGGCTATAGCAGCCTCGACTGCGAATTCAGCCTCCGTACGCCTAGATTTGTCCTTCCCCGGTCTTCCCTCACTCCACCATGGTCAGGACCCTGAACGGGGTCGTGCCCTGGTTGGCCGCGCTATAACCGGGAACATTCAAGGATGAAGACTTGACGTACATGGTGTTCGCGATCACGCCGGAGGTTGTCACGTCTCCGCCATTGTCCTGCAGGTAGACCTCGACGCCGGGCGCGTAGATGATCCCATCGAGGTACTCGTTGTTGCTGCCAAACTGCACCTGCAGGGGGGTTGTTGTGTTTGTCGACGGTTGCATGATGGCAATCGAGTTGTAGATACCTGCCGTGGGTGCGTAAATGCTCAAATATAACTGGCCGGATCCCTGGCTCAGCGTGCCCCCGTACAAATCCATGACTGCGCCTTGAGTGTTTGTGTATGTGCCTTCAGTGGCGCTGCCTGAGGGCGGTGTGTACGTCGCCGTTCCCATATTTACAATGGCGCCCGTGGGGATGGTGACGCCGTTCTCAAACACATAGACCACTCCATTCGCCGCGTCGGGCAGGCTGACCCCGGAGTTCAATGTCACAGCCTTGCTGAAGCAAACCACGGGAATCGAGGACGATCCCCGCACAGCCGCTTGATTGGCAGTGGTCACTGAAGTCAGCGCGCTCGTCACGCTGCAGCCGCCCGGCGGGACTGGCCCCGTGAGAGTTGTGCTCATCGGAGGGCTAGACGGGGCAACATTCTGGGCAAAGCCCTCGATATTGCCGGTGTGGCCTGAAGCGCCTCCGTTGACTTGAAAGTCGGGGCCTGTGTAGCTGGGATTGCCGGTAAATTTCGCCGCAGCGGGGTCGCTTGAGTTCACATAGACAACGCAGTTGGGCGCTGCGACCGATCCGCTGCCCTGTAAGTGGAACGTCCGCGTAAGGCAGGGAATTTGGGGGAGAATCTCCTGCGGTACTCCATGGACCTAACCTGATGTACCCAATGCCAGATGGGAATGGTATGAAAATATGGTTACCAATCTATTACGAAAGTTATCTTCTCCATGACAAGCAAATTGCGGGTGCCTTTTGTTCTATTTCAGTAACAGACTCTCTGATCCTTTTACAGCGGTTCCATGATCGCTGTACCTCGAGTGCAATCCTATCCAGGTGCCTTTTCCTTGCCGGGGAGTACGCCGAGCGGCACCGCGACAGTCGCCGGTTGACCGATGAGTAGCCCCACCCCCCTCCCCCCTATTCTGGAGGTAAATTCTCTATTTTCATTAGTTTACTGTATGGGTAGCGCCGCAAAATATTGATTCCGCAGGAGTTCTCCGCAGAATATAGATATTAAAAGAGTTAGGCTGCTGTTTCGGCGTGCCGAGGCAGTTTCCATCCCAAATTCAAGAAGACAAGCCACTTCGCGCCTGCCTGTGAGCAGCGCCGGGACCGATGAGCGTTTAACTCAAATCCCATTATGCGCCGCGCGCACAGAATTCTATGCAAAAGGGCAGCTGTTCCCAAGGTTCGCAGGGCAGAATATCCCTGGACCAAGTGCGGTATTCGGCCTTGCTGGATTCCGGACAGAACTGAGAGAGCACTCCCTCCCCGCATCTGAGCAGACGCGTACAGCCCAGCGGAAGATGCCTCTGGGCTGCGAGGAGGTGAGCTTTTTTTCTGAAGAGATACTACTGTGAAATCACTATCTCCGAGTTGCTTTGGATTGCCACCTTACCGCCATTGGGCCACCAGGGGACGATAAGCGGGAGATTATACTGCACCTGCACTTTGACCAGGTAGCCAGGCTGGTTGCAAGGGGCTGTAGAACACAGCGACCAGCTAACCGGTGTGCCCGAGGATGGTGTGTACCATGTAGCGGTCACGGTCATCCTCGGATCATTTGCCCAAAATCCGAGACTCTTCACATGCGCGGAAATATCGGCTGACGTTGCCCCGCCCGGGCAGGTATAAGTACCTTCGGCAGCGTTCGTAGCCAGTGACGGCGTGTTCGTGCAGGAGTTGAAGCCGCGGACCATGGCCCACCGGCCGCCATCACGAGCGGCATCGGAGAGGTAGTGGTAGGTGTAGAGACCAATGGATACCTCCACGATGCCGAAGATCATGAACAGCAGGAGGCCGGAGACGATTGCCATTTCCACAAGAGCCGCGCCCTCGTCGTCCTGCGCATTTCTGCGGCCACCTTGCCGCAAAGTCCCAAGGCAGCGGAAGAATCCGCAGCTCCGGACAATTCGCTTCGTTTCCGGCGGTGTTCCAGCCATCCTGTTCATTGGTTCGCCACCTTCTGCTGTGCCCGGCCGTTCAACGTGTATGCGCTGGATATCCCCGGCAGCTTGAACGGTGAACTGATGGTTGCCTGCGTCGTCACCGTCAGGATCGACTCAATTTGAGAGCTTGAGCAATCCGTATTCAAGCAAGTGTTGCCGGTGCCGGTGCATGCACTTCCGTCGGAACAGATGCCTGTGACCACCGGCGCGGTGGGGAAGCTGATCAGGCTGGTTCCCCCGGCTGCAGTAGTCTGCAAGTCTTCCGCATCAGACGTTGCTGCATTCAGCATTCCAGTTGCGTCCGCAGACGCGCCTATGCTCGAAGCGCCATATTGGACCGCTGCCTTGGCTGCGTTTGAAACCTCAATAGCCGCATATGCGACCCGGGCAAATTCAAGCACTGCCACCAGTAGAAACATCATGATCGGCATCATCAGCGCAAGCTCCACCAGGGCTGATCCGGCCTCACTGCCGCAATGCTGTTTGGTTCGTTTAGCCATCACGGTCTCCTTATTACTCAACCAGAGTCACCTTCTTGAGTGGCGTCGTGATCGGATGCGCAACGCTGTAACTGGGAATCGTAATGGTTGAGGCCTTATCGAACATGGTATTGGCAACGATCCCAGTGGCTGTGATGCCTCCACCGTGGTCCTGGAGATAAACCTCCGCACCCGGCGCATAGATGAACCCGTCGAGCGTCTGGTTGCCACTGCCAAACTGGACCTGCAATTCATTGGTATTCGTCACCGGCTGCATGAGGGCAATTCCGTTATACGTACCTGAAGTCGGCGCGTAAATACTCAAAACCGAGTTTCCCTGGTTAAAAGTACCACTGTACACATCCATAGTTGCGCCGCTTGAAGAATTTCCGACCGACATGGTGCCGCCGACCGTTACGCCGTTTTCAAATACATAGATCGCTCCCCCAGGCAGGGCTAACCCACCGGATAGAGTGACATTGGTACTGCTGAAGCAAGTGATGCCGTTGGACACAGGTATAGCGGTCGTTGTCTTGACCGTGGCTACCGAAACCGTATTGGCTCCAGTGCAGTCCGTGGCCGGGTTCGGCCCAGAGAGACCTCCAAAGGGGTCGCTTTGCGGCGCAGAGTAAGTGCTGGGAGCCGTCGGATTTGTTTGATGGCCTGTGAGGCCGCCCACGATGTCAAAGCTACCAGCATTGAGCGTACCGCCATTGCCTGTGACATTGACCGCACTTCCGGAATTGGAGTTCACATAAACGCCACAACCGGGCGCTTCGATGTCATAAGCCCCTTGCAGGTCGAGGGCGCTGCTGGCTGTAGGATTCGAGATATAGATGCAGGCCTGACTGGCACCTGGAGCGCCGGCCACTGCCCGGGCGGTCACGTTGATGGAAGAAATACCGGACAAATATCCCATGAAAAGAGTGTTATTCGGCTGGATGACGATGGCCTCAACGAAGCCCGCCTTTCCGGCATTGGGCCCGTAGGTCGGCGGCGAGTTGACAGTGATCTGGGACGTCGTAACTCCGTTGGCCACCCCAGATGCTGTACCCCTCGATATGGCGGTCGCATTTGAAGCGTTGTAGTAGTAATCCAGCGCCCCGGCAAACGCGGCTGCGTCGGCGGCAATTTGCACATTTCTTTTGGCGCGGAACAGAACGCCCACGTCGATCGCCAGAGCCAGTACGCCTAGTACTACAGTTGTAGATAGAAGATTGGCAGGGTCGATCCGCGCTTTCGATAGTGGTAGTACATGGCGCGAAACTGATGTCGTCTTCGCCACTTGGACCAATGCAGCAGGTGTTCAAGG
>Ga0182014_10001253_pt1 | contig 34283 bp, 28 predicted proteins | sample 612S2DmetaG_FD_120489 | JGI IMG/M metagenome (GOLD analysis project Ga0182014, IMG submission 120489) | Permafrost microbial communities from Stordalen Mire, Sweden - 612S2D metaG | ecosystem: Environmental > Terrestrial > Soil > Wetlands > Permafrost | place: Sweden: Stordalen | collected... | reverse complement strand
GCAACCAGGTCGTCGTCGCCGGCCGCCGCAAGCAAGCCCTCGATGAAACCACCGTCGCCAACCCCGGCATGAAGTCTCTTCAGCTCGACATCGAGAACCCGGCTGCCATTCGCGCCTTTGCGCTGCAGGTAGCCTCCGAGTTCCCTTCGCTCAATGTGCTCGTCAACAACGCCGGCATCATGCGCGCGGAAAAGCTCACCGCCCAGCAACAGGACCTGGCCGACGCCGAGGCAATGGTTGCCACCAACCTTCTCGGCCCCATCCGTTTGACTGCGGCGCTGTTGCCGCTGCTCCAAGGGAAGCCCAGTTCCACCATCGTGAACGTCTCTTCCGGCCTGGCCTTTCTCCCTCTCGCCTTGACGCCGACCTACTGCGCCACCAAGGCCGCCATCCACTCCTACAGCCTGTCGCTCCGTTACCAGCTTCGGTCGACATCTGTTGAAGTGCTGGAGCTGATTCCTCCCTACGTCGCCACCGAATTGATGGGCGGAGCCTCCGATCCCCGCGCCATGCCTCTCGACAAGTTCCTCGCCGAAGTCATGGCGATCCTCAAGACACAGCCCACGCCGAAGGAGATCTGCGTGGAGAGCGTGAAGACCCTGCGCTTCGCAGCCGAGTCCGGCAAATTCGACGCCATCTTCCAGGGCCTCAACGCCGCCATGCACGGCAACTAACCGCGACCAAAAGTCTCCCGGGTCTGGCCGTTGATCCGGGAGACCTTTCAGGAAATCCGCATCCACTAATTGCTCCCTTTTCCTCATTTCCTCTTCTGGTCGGTCCCTTGCACAGCCCACTTTCGTCCTAAACTCTTCTGATATGGCCACCGTCCCCGACCTCGCTTTAGACACCGGAATGCCCGCCAACATCGACGCCGAGAAGACCATTCTCGGCGCCATCCTGCTCGACAATGCCGCTCACGCCGAGGCCGCCGAGAAGATAGACGCAGACGACTTCTCGCTCGACTCCCACCGCCGTATCTTCCAGCGCATGAGCGAGTTGATCGACACGCAGCGCGCCGTGGACATCGTCACCCTGGCCAACGAACTTTCCCGCTACAAGGAAGTCGAGTCGGTCGGCGGCGTCGCCTACCTGGCCTCCCTCACCGAGGGTTTGCCGCGCCGACCGGTGATCGAAGAGTACATCCGGATCGTCAAAGACAAGAGCCTGCTCCGCAAGCTCATGCTTATCTGCTCCGCGGCCATCGCCCGCGCCGCCGATCAAAGTCAAGACGCCATCGGGGTGCTGGACATCACCGAGCAGCAGTTGCTCGAAGTCACCGAAAAGGGACTCACCCAGGGCCTCCAGCCGCTCGACAAGATCGTTGCCGGCTCCTTTGGGGCCATCGACAACTTGTACAAGCAGAGCCGGGAAGTCACCGGCCTGGCCACCGATTTTACCGAGTTCGACCGCATGACCAGCGGCCTGCAAAAGGGCGAGTTGATCATCATCGCCGCCCGCCCTTCCATGGGCAAGACTGCCCTGGCCATCAACATCGCGCAGAATGCAGCCATCAATCATGAAGCCGTGGTGGCCATCTTCAGCCTGGAAATGAGCAAGGAGTCGCTGCTTCGCCGCATGCTCGCCTCCCAGGCCTGGGTCGATCAGCAGATGCTCCAGAAGGGCATGATCAGTGGAGAAGACCAGGTCAAGCTGCAGAATGCCTTGAACCAACTGGTCGAGTCCCGCATCTTCATCGACGACTCGGCCGGCATATCGCTGGCCGAAATGCGGGCCAAGGCGAGGCGTCTCAAACAGAACGCCGGCGGCCTCGATCTGATCGTCGTGGACTATCTGCAACTGATGACGGCTACGCTACCTTCCGGCGGACGCAAGGGCTACGAGAACCGCACCCAGGAGGTCTCGGCTATCTCGCGCGGCCTGAAGGCCCTGGCCAAGGAGCTCAAGGTACCCGTGCTTGCCCTGTCGCAACTCTCGCGCGCCGGCGTACAGCGCAAAGACGACCACCGCCCCATGCTGAGCGACCTGCGCGAGTCCGGCTCCATCGAGCAGGATGCCGACCTGGTAGCCTTCATCCACCGCGAGTCCTATTACAACCACAATAAGGACGAGCTGACCGCGGCGGAGAGGGCCAAATCCGAGATCATCGTCGCCAAGCAGCGCAACGGCCCCACAGACACCGTCTTTCTGAACTTTGTCGGCAAGTATACCCGCTTCGACAATCCAGACTCCGGTCACGAAGTGTAAATCCTCACATCTCGTTCAAGATCAATGCAATGCGCCCTGCCAGCAGGTCGCCGGGCGCCTCCTCCGGCCCGACCTCCATCAGCTCGACCGGAAAGACGTTGTTGTGTGGGCGCAGAACCAGCCGATTCGCAAGAAAGTCCGCATAGCGCAGCGTCAGGTGCGCGCCGTGCCTCACCGCGTATACATTGGGCCGGTTGGGGCGGTATGGCGCCAGCGAATTGTAGTGGCGATCCACCAGCACGATCGCTTCCGGCAGCACCAGCGGATCCATGGCCAGCGCGTCGGCCGCAGCAATGCGCACCGCCACAAAGCGCTGCCAGGCGCGGCGGGAGTTCGAAGCCCGGGTATGGAGCGACTGAAGAATGCCTGCCGGCAATCGCAGCAGCGAATGAACTGCGGAGGTGCGGACGTAAGGCTCAAAGAGCGCGGTCGCATGAGAGACCAAAGGCACTGAACTGCTCTCCTTTTCGACGGATGAATCCCCGGCCCGGTCGATGACCGGCAGAAGATCGGCTGCCGCCAGATGCTGCGCAGCCAGGACTCGATCCAGCGCATCGAGAGAAAGTTGGCGCCGGCAGTGCAGAAAGTTGGAGAGATGCGCCTGCCCAAAACCGGACTGGCGTGCCAGCAATGAGACGCTAAGCGTCCCCCGCTGTATCCGGCGCAGCAGTTCCAGGCGTAGACGCTCGTGCATCTGGGTGAAATTCATCTGTGGATAATTTCCCGCCGGCAATGGGAATGATGACTCTTCAGTTGCCCCAGGAAAAGTCATCGTGGCCGATTGGCCCTAATTCTCGGTGCTCTAATATTCATTGGAAAGCAAGAGAACGTAAAACCGGCTTGGGACGTTGACGCAAGGGATACATATTCCTAGATTGGGACTACTTAATCTCGCACTGGTTCGTGGGAGTTCTTGGGGAAATGTGTCATTGGCCCGGCTTCGAGCGGGACGGAGTTTCGTCTCCTTCGGCGCCCAATGAGCACCCTCCAGCGGACGCGTGTCCCTTCCGGACATCGCCCGGCGGATTTGTTTCCTCTCCCATCGCGGCGTCATCGCGCACTTCAAAGGCGCGCTGCGCAGGCCATGTGTGAAAATTCCACGATCTGCGCGCTACCGGCATGACAAAAAACGAGAGAGCGAAGGCGGCAATCCCTCATCAGGGCATGAGAATCCTGAGATGTTCTGCCTGGTTCACTTCACCCCGCTGGAAAACAGAAACCCAAAAAACCCGTCGGGAAAAGACCGAAGTACGGAGAACTAGTCATGGAATTGCGCGTGCAATTGAAGGTTTGCGAGGGGTGCGGTTGTCTTTGGTACCGCCCCCAGACCCAAGGGAGTGTTTATTGCCGGGAATGTGAAGTAAAACTGCGCGACTTTCCGTCGCCGGAGAGCCGAAAACGGCGCGGGCGTCCGGCCCGGAAACCGCATACACGACTATGGAAGGCGGCTGAAGCCTTGGGAGGTATGCGATGAGCGCAGCCCTCCAGTTGGCAACGGTTTGGGGAGCAAGCAGTCAGCAACTACCGTGGCAGGAAGAACGGAGGAACTGGGAAGCCAGGCCGGAAGCAAAGCCGGTGGCAACCCCGGCAACAGCGCCGGCTGAGCCCGTCGTCAGCCTTGCCTTCTACAGGAAGCATACCGAGAGCATGTTGCGGCGCTATCTGTATGCTTCAATGCAGGTGGGCAGGGCCCCGTCCATTCTGGGCGATCCGGTCTCGCGGGGATGGGCCTCCAGCCGCCCCATCCGCACCTTCGAGGACGCGGTCATCTTCGTCCTCGATCTCGAGAGGTGCTTGGACAAGCTCGGCTCGCTGGACCGCCAGTTGCTGAGCCGGATCGTGCTCCAGGAATACACTCAGGCCGAAGCAGCCACTCTGATCGGCATGAGCGTACGGGCCATCTCCTACAAATTCCCGCAGGCGCTCGACCGGCTTACTGAGAAGTTGCTGGCCAGCGGCTTGCTGGTTCTACCGCATTAATCCGAATACGTATTTCAATCGACAAGAGGGGAGCGCGTAATCGCTCCCCTCTTGCATAATCGGCTTCAACTTCAAACCAGCATCAAGCTCTCAGGAACTCGAGCGCGCGAATCAGGTAGCGCTTCAAATCGCGGCGATGCACAACCGCGTCCAGAAAGCCCTTCTCAAGCAAGAACTCCGAACGCTGAAAACCCTCCGGCAGCTTCTGCCGAATGGTCTGCTCAATCACCCGCGGGCCGGCGAAGCCGATCAGCGCGCCCGGCTCCGCGATATTCAGGTCGCCCAGCATCGCAAAGCTCGCTGTCACCCCACCCGTCGTGGGATCGGTCAACACGCAGATGTACGGCACTCTGGCCTCGTCCAACTGCGCCAGCGCGGTCGAAATCTTGGCCATCTGCATCAGGCTCGCGACGCCTTCCATCATGCGCGCGCCGCCGGAGGTTGCAACAACAATCAGAGGCTTGCGTCCCAGCCGTGCGCGATCCACCGCGCGAGCAATCGTCTCCCCTACCACCGCCCCCATCGATCCACCGATGAAGCCGTACTCCATGGCGCTCACGACCACTGCATGAGGCCCCAGTTGACCCACGGCGTTCACGATCGCGTCGTTCAGCCCCGTATCCTCCTGCGCCTTGCGCAGCCGCTGCTTGTAGGCCTTCACGTCGGTAAAATTCAGCGGGTCCGTTGAGCGCAGACCCATGTCCACCAATTCGTAGCCGGGCTCCAGAAGCAGTTCAACCCGTTCCCGCGCGCCCAGCTTGAAGTGGTGCTGGCACTTGGGACAGACACTCTGGTTGGCCTCCAGATCCGGCCTGAAAATCGGCTGGCGGCAGCCTGGACACTTGATCCACAAGCCCTCCGTGCGGACGGTCTTCCCGGACGCATCCGTGCCGCCATTTTCCGGGCCGGGCTCGGCCTCGTAGTCGCCGTTCTCTCGCTTGAACCAGGACATACCGAACCCAATTGTATATGGACCGCCCTGCAAGCCGGACCTCATGGTACCGGATCAATTGGAAGGGTGCGGGCTTCAGGTTGAAGAGTACGGGGTTGAAGGGGACGGGCTTCAGCCCGTACATTAGGCTCGCAAAACAAGCGTGGGCTTTAGCCCCCGAGGGAATTTCACTCCAAACCGATCCACCGCTTGCGTGGATCTCGAGTCGAACATCAGTACTCGATGCCGCGTTGCGCCAGAACACCCTTCTCGTAAGCGTGTTTCACTTCCCTCATCTCGGTAACGGTATCGGCAAGCTCCACCAGCAGAGGGTGCGCGTTGCGCCCGGTCAGGATCACATGCACCATCTCCGGCCTCCCGCGTAGCGCCTCGGCCACGATCTCCGGATCCAGCATCTTGTAGCTGATCGCGTAATTGATCTCGTCCAGAATCACCATGTCCCACTCGCCGGAGTAGATGGCCTCACGCGCCTCGGCCCAGGCTGCTTCCACAAGGCGAATGTCTTCCGGATCTGTCTCCGCGCCGCCCACCTTCACAAATCCGCGCCCCATCTGCTTGAGGACGAAATTCCCCTCGAAGGCCTGCACCGCGTCAAGCTCGCCGTAGTGCCACGACCCCTTGAGAAACTGGAGCATCAGCACCCGCATGCCATTGCCCACGGCGCGCAGGGCCGTGCCCAGGGCGGCGGTGGTCTTGCCTTTCCCAGGGCCCGTGTTGATCAGAATCAGTCCTCGGCGCGAGTCGGTCATAAGGCGGTTCTCAGTTCACAGTTCATAGTGCTCGCCGGCCGCAAAGCGCAATCCCGATCTCAGTCCAATTCCGAAAACTGCGAACTGCGAACTAAGAACTGTGAACTGCTTCTCAATGTCCTGCGTGGTACGGATGGCCAGTCAGAATTGTAAATGCCCGGTAGAGCTGCTCGGCCATCACCAGCCGGGCCAAAGCATGGGCCAGCGTCATCGGCCCCAGCGATATCAGCAACTGCGCCCGCGTGCGGGCATCGTCGGACCATCCGCTGGCCGGACCAATCGCGAAAACAATATGCTGGCTCCCTTCGTCGCGCCGCGCCCCCAGCCACCGGGCAAAATCCTCCGAGGTCATCTGCCTCCCGCGGCTGTCCAGCAGCACCGCCAGGGCCGGCGTCCGTCCCTGCTGCCGCTCCAGCCACTCAAGCATGGCTTCCTCAGTCCGGAATCCCTCCGTCCGGCAGCGCGCAAACGCCGAACAGCGTCCCAGATATATCTCAATCAGCGAGTCAGCCACGTCTTTCGATCCCGGACGAGCGCCCACATATGCCAGCGTGATCTGCACAAAGAGGAGCATACCGCAACCTGCGCGCCTCCCGCCGCCCCGATTGCCCGCGAATTCCCAAAAACGGAATACTCCTGCCCATTTATGGAATATGAACGTCAAGGGTTACAGAATCCCATATTTCCACAACCCCCGTCACGCAACGTCAAGCGGTTCAAAACAAAGAAGAACTCATATTTTTCAATAATTTAACCCTCTCGGCAAGAGAGGCGAGAAAGTTGGCCATCATATTGCTAATCCTTCATCAATAGTGTCTTTTTGCACACAAGCGCCTTGATTGCGGTTTCTGTTATGCCCGTTCAAGGCACCGAAGCACGAATCGCAGTTCCTGAAGTTGCCCAGATTAGTCTCGCGATCCCAACTCATTTTCGGAGGAGTTCAATGCCAGCTTTCAAGTTTCAGGCGAAGCCTTCCCAGCCGGGAACACTTTCTACTAAACCTTGCGTTCGTTTCAAAGCCTATTCGCTTGTCGTCGCGAGCCTTTTCGCGGTCTTGATGCTTGCGCTGCCCTCGGTGCAGCCGGCCTTCGCTCAGGAGACTACCGGCTCCATGCTTGGCACCGTGAAGGATTCTACAGGAGCTGTAATTCCGCGCGCCCAAGTCACTGTATCCACCAGTACGATGGTGGGCACCAAAGTGGTTGAGACAGACTCAAGCGGCTACTACCATTTCTCCAATCTCCCGCCCGGCACCTACACGATCGTCGTGAATGTGAACGGCTTTGAATCTGTGAAGCGGACAGGGCTGATCCTCGAAATTGGTCACACGCCAACCGTTGACTTTACGCTCAAGGTCGGCTCCAACGTCACTGTCGTTGAGGTGAACGCGGAGGAAGCTCCGGAAATCGATACAACGACTGTAACCACAAATACCAACATCTCCAATCAAGTGATCAACTACGTCCCGCGTGGGCGCTCCTTCCAGTCGGTGATTCAGTTCGCCCCCGCAGCCAGCAACGAACCGCTCATGGGTAACACCCAAAGCAACGGCACCGGCGGCGTCTCTCCTGGCAACGGAAGTAACGGCGGTCAATTCGGATATTCGATCGCTGGGGGCTCCGACTCCGAGAACTCCTATTTGGTGGAGGGGCAGGAAACAGCCAACCTCGTCGGCGGCTACTCCCACACCAATGTGCCAATGGACTTCATCGACCAGGTCGAGATCAAAAGCTCCGGTGTTGCGGCTGAATTTGGTGGCGCTCTAGGCGGAGTCGTGAACGTCGTCATGAAGAAGGGCTCGTCGGAGTATCACGGCTCCATCTTCGCTTCATTTGAGAACCAGGCCTTGGACGCTGGCCCCAGCTCATACACCGTCTATGACAATAACGGGAGCGCGGTCAAAAATAATTGGGTAGGTTCCGTCCCCAGCTACCAGGGATACACCGACGCGCCCTATCAGGCTTATGAGCCCGCCGAGGATCACCACAGCGATGTGCTCCCGGGGTTCGTAGTCGGCGGACCCTTGCTACCCTTCTTCAATAAGCTGCACGACCGACTTTTCTTCATCGCCGGCTTCAATCCCGAATTCAACCGGATTGAACGCAAGGAGAATTACGGAACGCTCGCCCAGGGCGGAGCAGGACTGGGTGTCGTCCCGTTCAGCCAGAACACCAACACCTATTACACCTATGGCCGAGTGGATGCCAGCGTTACCAAGAAGATCCGCGTCTTTGGGTCCTGGCTCTATCAGTTCCAAAAACAGAATGGCGAGACCTTGCCGCCTTATGCGGATTCAATTGCTGGCCAGCTCAATCCGTTCACTGGCTGCTTTAGCGCCGCCATCAAAACCCTGGGCTGTACCGGGTCTGGGTCGCCGCCCTCTGCGTATGCGCACACCCTGGGATACTCCCAACCTGACGTTACCCTCAACACAGGCGCCGACGTGATGATCACGCAGGCCCTGGTTTCAACCACGCGCTTCGGATATTACTTTGAAAACTACCACGATTTCGGCTACCCAACCAATGGCGTTGTCTATGATTTCTTTACAAACGGCGTCGGCGCCCTGGACACCAACGGCAATCCGCTTCCCGCTTCCTACCAGCACCCGGCGGGATATGTAAGCGGGGCGCTCAATCAGATAACGGCCTACAACGCGAACAAAGCCATTCAAGGCGACGAAGATGTCGCATGGTATAAGAGCACGGCCTGGGGCACGCACAACTTCAAGTTTGGTTACAACATAAACCGGAACTCGAACTTTATGAACCAGGCAAACAACGAGCCTGAGATTCAGGTCTACCCCGGCGCTGGCAATGCGTACCCAAATGCCACCGATCCGGTCGCCGCCGTAAATTGCACCGCAATTAAAGCAGCCGATCACACACCGGATTGCCAGGGCACTCTTGGCTATGCCTTGGTCTACGACATTGGTACGGGAGGCAACGCAGTCAGCTACGACCATTCCATCTTTGCGCAGGATTCTTGGACCATCGGCAAAGGGCTCACCCTCGATCTAGGCATCCGCTTTGAAAAGGAATCGTTCCCTGGCCAAATTCAGACGGCTGGCGTGCCGGTCAATCCCATCGAGTTCAGTTGGAAGGACAAGATTGCTCCGCGCCTTGGATTCGCATGGGACGTCTTCAAGAACAGCAAGATGAAGGTGTTCGGCAGCTATGGTGTCTTTTATGACCAGATGAAGATGAACTTGGCAATCAGTTCGTTCGGCGGCGCGTACTGGAACAATTGCGCCTATGCCATGGATAATCCTTCTCTCACCGCCTTCGTTCCGGAATTTAACTCCGTCCACCGGGATTGCGCCGGCACCGACGCCACCAGCCAGGCGAATTTCAAGGGCGGCTCGACTCCGCCCCAGACAACCTTCATTGAGAATGTCAACTTTCGCGCCTCGATCGTGACCTGCTCCACTTGCAACGCGTACGAAGAAGCCGTTGCTCCCAACTTGAAGCCCTACACGCAGCATGATGACGTGGCCGGGCTGGACTATCAGATCAGCAGAGATGTCGCAATTGAAGCGCGCTACGATCGCCGGCGCGTCGATCATATCATCGAAGACTCCGCGATCTACGACCCGGCCATCGGTGAGACCTTCGTGATCGTCAATCCTGGCCAGGGCGTGGATTCCACATTCACCGGATTCTGCCAGTTCCTCTACGCCACCGACGATTCGGGCTGCGTCTCGCCAACCGGCGCTTATCCTCCAAACACCACCATCCCCGCCGCCCGCAGCTACGACGGCCTGGAAGTGCGCGTAATGAAGAACATGAGCAGTAACTGGTATGGCATGCTGTCATACACCTACAGCCGCTTCCGCGGCAACTACACCGGCTTGACCAGTTCGGATATCTCCGACGGTGGCGTCGGCGGCCGCAACGCTCCGAACAATAGCCGCGCCTTCGACGAGCCTTACTTCCAGTTCGATATCAACGGTCGATCTTCCAGCGGACCGCTGCCGACGGACCGCCCAAACAAGCTCAAAGGATTCGCGTTCTATGAGTTGAAATATTTGAGAAAGAATGCCACCGACTTCGGCCTGTTCCAGACCGTTTATCAAGGTTCGCCGAACACCACATACATGGACTCCGGGGAGAGCTATAATGCATTTCCGGTCCAGGTGTTTGGACGCGGGGTGTGGGCGAATATCTCTCAGGACCCAGTCACAGGCCTCTTTACAGTCGGAATTCCCTATACCAACCGCAACCCCTGGTACACTCAGTCCGATTTGCAGGTCAAGCAGTCGTATAAAATCAGCGAGCGGAAATCGGCGGAGTTTTCGGCCACTTTCACCAATGTCCTTAACCAGCACGCCGTAACCTCGATCAATGAGCAGGTCGATACGCCTTACCTTGGCGACCAATCCATCTCGCCGGGTGGGTACACCACCGGTGACGGCATCGCGTTCTATGCCGCTGCCATGAACGCTTCGCATTACAGCCTCACGGATATGCTGAACGGGAACAACATAAACGGAGGCACATCATTCGACAACGGCACGTTGAATAGCACGGGAGGCCCGATTACTTTGAGCGCTCAGTATGGTAAGCCGCACACCTATCAACTGGCTCGCACCATCCGGCTCGCGATTAACTTCACCTTCTAATCCAACTCGAACTCGACTAAAAAGGGGACCTGATCGATCAGGTCCCCTTTTATCTGCGCGGAACGAAACAAGAATGGAGTGCGGAATCTCGCGGCGAATTTGAAAAGATAGCCCAGCCCCACGCCGCATTCTTTCGTTCAGTCTGGCCCCCTCGATTTTGGCCACAAACAGGGCCATTTTAGCCCAAAAATCACTGTTTTGAGCCCAAAAGCAGCCTTTTTGAGCGCTTCTTGAATTCATCGGTGGGATCGAACGGCGCGAACTAAGGGCGCGGACTACTTCTTTGTCGCAGCCCGCTTTCGCGGCACTGTTTTCGTCGCGCTCTTCTTCGCAGCCGCCTTCTTCGCAGTCCTCTTCGGCTTGACCTCAACCGCTGGCTTCTCCGCCGCAGGCTTGGTCTTGGCTGAAACCTTCTTGCGGGCGGTGCGTGTCTTCTCGGCAAGCGCGGCCTTCAGTTCGGCGTCAAACTCAGTCGGAGTCACCGGGCGCGCCGACTTGCGCAGTCTCTCAATGTCGTAGAACGCGCGCCGCTCCGCCAGAAACACATGGACCACAAAGTCCACATAGTCGAGCAGAATCCAATCGCCCTTGCGCCGTCCTTCCACCGAGTGCGCATACACGCCGAATTCGCGCTTCAGCCGCGCTTCAATCTCATCGGCAATGGCGATCGCCTGGCGGTCGTTGCTGGCCGAGGTCACCAAAAAGAAGTCGGACAATCCCGAGTCGATGGGGTCCAGTTCGAGAATCCGCGTGTCCTGGCCCTTCTTGTCTTCACAGACCGCCGCGGCTGCCTGAACCTGGAGACGAGATTGGAGTCGTGATTGGATGCGGGTTTCGTCGTGCGCTTCTGTTTTTGTCATTCGGTAGCAAAGCTCTCCCTTCCAATCGTATCTCTTTCCCTTGGGCAGCGCCAAAACAAACCCCAGCCGCAAAGCGGAGCCCGGCGGCGAAGCCGAGCCGCTCCTATCGATAGAGACCGTGCGAACGTATGTAGCTCGAGACCCCATCCGGCAGCAGTTCGCGATCCGCCGCCCGGCTCCCTTCGCCAGACCCGAACTGCGCTCGCGCCAGCTCTCGAATCCGGGACGCGCTGATCTCCACATCCAGCCCCGGCAGCAAGTAAAGAGGCGCGCGCTGCCCGGCCCGGTCTCCCGCCCGGCACAGAAGGGAATAGCTCCGCACCTCGACATCGGACTCAAGCAAATCCGGCGTGTCCGCCGCCTCCATCGCCAATCCCGCGGGCAGCAGAGCTTTCAGGTCGTCCAGAGGCTGTCCCGGCCGTGAAGCGACAATCAGCGGCGCGATAAAAGCAATCTCAGTGGCGCGATGCCAGCGCCGCAAGCCGGCAAGCGAGTCGGCGCCCATCAGAAAATGGATCGTGCAATCCGGCGGCAGCTCGCTCTTGAGGCTAATAAGCGTATCCACCGTGTAGTTGGGAGCACCCGAGGGCTTAGGCGCATCGGCCAGCGAGATCTCGAACCCTGGATCGCCTGTGATCGCCAGCCGCGTCATGGCCACGCGGTCATCGAAGCTGGCCGTTGATCCGGTCGGCTTCAGAGGCTGCGTCCCCACCGGGGCAAAAAGCACTGTGTCCAGCCCCAAAGCCGCGCGCGCGGCACGCGCCACGGCCAGATGGCCCATGTGGGGCGGGTCGAAGCTGCCGCCGAAGAACGCGATCCGGCGGCCGCTGCTGGCTGGCTGACACATGGGTTCATCCTATCCTGCCCGGCGAAGGTCCTGCCCGGCGCGGGCCGATCGGCTAAAATCGAACCAGCCGCTATGCGCTATCTCATTGCAATCTTTGCCCTCGCCGGCCTGGTGGTCTCCTCGCTGGCTCTTCAGGTTCACTATTCCAACGGCACCGAGCCCTGTTCCATCAACGAAAAGTGGGACTGCGGCATCGTCAACCACAGTTCCTTTGCTGTCATAGGGCACATTCCGGTGGCTGCCATCGGGATGGCTGGTTACCTGCTGCTGGCGATTCTGGCCCTGGCGCGCCGTCGTCGCCTGGTTGTTGCCGGCGCCCTCCTTGGCCTCGGGTTCGCTCTCTATCTCAGCCATGTTGAAAGAGACATTCTCCAGGTCTGGTGTCTCTATTGCGTCATATCCCAAGGCATCATTGCGCTTCTCACGCTGATCAGCCTGGGATGGCTTATCGCAGAGGAAACCGCCAAGCTGCGCGGAAAAAAGCTCGCCTGAGACCCAGATCGGCGTCTTCCACTTCCCCTCATAGACTTCTGTTCATCCTGCACTGATAAAATCGAACTATATCGATGATTAAAGAATGGTACGCGCGCTGGATGTATGAGTGGGAAACGCGGCTGACCACGCGCGACGAAAACCGTGTGGTGCGCCCGCTGGAGTGGGGTTTCGACTGGATCGCGCCCTTTCTTGAAACCCACGGTCTGGAATCTGCCCTGCCCGGCCCTGTGGTGCTGCGCGACGAAGCTGCGGCCGAGGCCGCCATGGTCCGCATCAACCGGCTCCTCATCCGTCACAGCGACGAGTTCTTCGGCTACCGCCGCCCCACCGACTTTCGCCTTGAAGAACGCCACCCCGAGCTGTTTCCCACCAATGTCCGCCCGGAGACTCTGGCCCAGGAAGCCGCGATCCGTCAGCAAGCCGCGGAAGGAAAGCTTGCGCCGGCCCGGTTCCTGCGCTTCACCTCGCCGGAACGCACGCCCTATCCGGAAAATGACCTGGTAAACGCCCGCTGGTATCCGGCCCCCGCGCACAAAGACCCGGCGCGGCCAAAGCAAGCCATCGTTGTGCTGCCGCAGTGGAACTCCGACGGCTTCAGCCACAACTCCCTCTGCGCCATCTTTAATCGCATGGGCGTCTCCGCGCTGCGGCTCTCCATGCCTTACCACGACATTCGCCGCCCCGCCGAGCTGGAGCGCTCCGACTACTCCGTCAGCGCCAACATCGGACGTACACTTATGGCCTGCCGCCAGGCTGTCATCGATATCCGCTGCTGCATTGACTGGCTTGAGGAACAGGGCTACGAGCACTTCGGCGTTCTCGGAACCAGCCTGGGCTCCTGCTATGCCTACCTGGCAAGCGCCCACGACGCGCGCATCCGCGTCAACGCCTTCAACCACGCGTCCACTGCTTTTGGCGATGTAGCCTGGGCCGGGCAAAGCACCCGCCACGTCAAGCAGGCGCTCGAAGAGGCCGGCCTCACCCAGGACCGTGTGCGCGACCTGTGGGCCGCTGTCAGCCCCTGCTACTACTACCCCAAAATCGTCAGCGCAGCAGCCGGCGGGCCGCTCAAGAAGGTATTGCTGGTCTACGCCAACTACGACCTCACCTTCCCCAAGGAGTACTCGCTCCAGGTCGTGGATGCATTTCGCCGGATCGGCCTAAACTTCGAGCCGCGTGTCCTACCCTGCGGCCACTACACCACCGGCGAAACTCCCTACAAGTTTATCGATGGCTGGTATATGGGCTGGTTCGTCTATCGGGCCTTCAAGGCGCTGCGCGAAGAGAAAGCCTCCGGCCTGAGCGCGCCGTCTTTGGTTCCCGACGATGCCGAGACCGTCTCACGCTAGCCGGCTCTGAGAATAAATTCTTCCGTTTGGCTGGGGTATCTCACTGGGGGATGGTAGCTTTCTGGTATTGATTCCTGTTGTCGAACGGGGGGACGATGCCAGAATTCATCAAGCTTCTGTCAACGAATGCGTCCGCGGCAGCGGCATTCTCGATTGCCGTTCTTCTTGTCGGATTGGTGATTTCCACGCTCTACGTTGTGGCGTTCAAGCAGGGCAGGTCAATCTCATTTTGGCCTCCTTCAATCGGAGTGAAACCTGCATCGCCTGGTCCGTCTGATCGCGAAGATCACCATGAATCAAATCACCGCGGCCCAATATCCGAATATGCGGAATCGTCGAATCCGGTCGTAGACAGAGGCACGATCCTGCAAGGCGCTTCCGGGAAGGCCTACCGCATCACATCTGGATTCTATGGCGGCGCAAATGCCACCCTGTATAAGGCGGAAGACCCTGAAAAGAATCCCGTAATCGCCAAGGTCTTCTGGCGCGGATTAGCGCCGAACTCGCCACCCTGGGTGTTATTCCAGCAGGAACAGCGTACCGCGGAAGTCCTGAATCACCGCAACATAGTCAGGACCCTCGACAGGGGATTGAGGTCCGGCTATCCATTTACCATCATCGAATACCTTGGTGGAGGAACGCTGAGGGATTGGCTTAGAAGTCACGACAGGTTGCCTGGGCAGGACATCCTTTCCATCGCTTCGCAGTTGGCGGATGCAATCGATTATGCACATTCACGCGGTGTGATTCACCGGGACATAAAGCCAGGCAACGTTCTTTTTGAGTCGGACCCTGAGGGCCGTGTTGCATTGAGCGATTTCGGTATCGCGGTAATCCTGGGGGCTGTTGAACGTGACATCACAGCCGCCGGCGGCGAGTTCAGTGGATCTCCAGGCTACATCGCTCCTGAACTGATTCAGGGCTCCCCTCCAACCATCAAAGCGGACATCTACAGTTTCGGCGTCGTGCTTTACGAGATGATTTCGATGGCTGTTCCTTTCGATGAACAACGTGATGTGCTATCAATCATCCGAGCAAAAACCGAGCGCGATGCGCCGGATATCCGCCAATTTCGGCAAGATGTGGCAGAAAAGATTGCAGAACGTCTCTCACAAGTCTTGTCTCGCGAGCCAGCATCGCGACCGGTCTCAGCGCGCGCTGTTCTATCAGGGATAGAGGATTTGCTGAGGAATGTGTAGGCTCTTTCTACCTGACAGTGGAAAGGTTGAGCTTGAGCAGCTTCGCCGGGTCAAGATAAGCACCCTGCCACCGCACCGCCCAGTGCAGATGCGGCCCCGTCACGCGCCCCGTCGCGCCGCTCAACCCAAGCCTTTGTCCGGCCGCCACCTGTTGACCCTCGCGCACATCGATCCGGCTCAGGTGCATCGAGAGCGTGAACAGTCCCAGCCCGTGGTCGATCGCCACGCAGTTGCCCTCGTAGTAGAGTGCCCGCGCCAGCACCACTACGCCGCTGTTGCCGGCCCGCACCGGCGTCCCCATGCGCGCGCGAAAATCCATCCCCTTGTGAATGCTGGCCAGCTTGCCGTTGAACATGCGCCGCGTACCGAAGCTATCCGTCGGAGCGGCGTTCACCGGCGCGTGAAAGCTGCCTTGCCAAAGCGGCTCCTGCGCGCTGGCCGCAAACACCTTTGTCTTAAGTTCGGATTCCGCCTGGATCCGTTTCATCGCCTCCGGATCGGGCTCGACGAACTTCGGCTCCACAGTCAGCGAGCCGGTCCGGTAGTGCGCGGCATGAATCTCAACCGTGCGGCTGAGGTCCCGGGCGCCAACGCCTTCCAGCCTCGCATCGATCCGAAGAGTAGAAGGGCCCACGGCCCCCTCAACGTCCACTCCCGTCAGCGCGAACCATCCCTTCCCATCGCGCGAAGGAAAGAAATCCAGCCTGCGCCCCAACCACTCCCCATCGATCTTCGCCGTAGCCGGGGCTTCCACGCAAATCAGCACCGGCGAGCCGGCCGCGACCAAGGCGGGAGTAATCGTCACAGCGGCTTGCTGGGCGTGAACGTGCGCACCCTCAAGTCCAAGAGCAAGCAGGAAAGCCAGCCCTGGACACGCGTACCGCAACTTCCGGAATCGAAAAACTCGCATGCTCTCTAGTGCCCCGAGTCTAATGTCCTTTTCATTCTCGCTGTCACGACGAAATCCCCCGAGAGGCGGTCATCCTGAGCGAAGCGTCTTTCAGCGGAGCCGAAGGACCTGCATTTTCAAAGCTGGCCTGAGATTAGAAGCCAAGGGATCGTGCCCAGAACTTCGGACTCAGAACACAAGCATAACGGCGACCGGCGCGGGAAACTCAAGCAGCCTACCGGGCAGCACCTGGCCTCGGATGCGCGGCCTTCCACGCCGCTTCCCGATCCTGTATCTCAGCCAGCTCATCCGCCGTGATATGGATTCCGATCATCTGCCGGTTAGCTGCGTACTGCGCCTGCTTCGGTCCATTCACCGCGGCCGCCAGGTCCAGCCAGTAATAGGCCTCCACATAGCTTTGCTCGACGCCCTGTCCCATCGAGTAGAGCGTGCCCAGCGTGCCTTGCGCGGTCACGTCTCCCTCTTCCGCCGCCTTCCGGTACCACGCTGCCGCCTGCGTCATGTCGCGCGGAAATCCTTTGCCCCCGTCGCGATGGAGCGCCGCCAAATGAAGCTCCCCGCCGACGTCGCCCTTGTCCGCCGCTCTTTGATACCATTCAGCTGCCAGCTTCAAATCCCGCGCAACGCCCTTGCCCTCCGCGTAGATTTCCCCGACCGCAACCTGTGCCGCCGTATCCCCCCCATTTGCCTTGGCCAGCACCGCCGGGTCGATCCCCGCTTGCTGTGGGCTCGTCGCCTGTCCAGAAGCCAGCAGCGCAGACGCAACCAGCGCAATCGAGACAATCCCGCTCCATCGCGCCATCTTCGATTGCATGATCATTTATCCGCAACGATAGCAGATTCCGCCCGCCGGAAACACGCTGTGTGCCCCATCCATCGAGCGCCTTTTGCCCGATGGGTGGGAGACCACAAAGGCAAACCATCGGCCATAGGGCCTTTCCATTTTCCGCCCTGTTTCTGATTCGAGATTCATCGACCCTGAAATGCCGTAAAATTCTCTTATGACCGACCGCATGTCTCTCACCCTCGCCCAGGCCGACCCCGACGTTGCCGCCGCCCTTGACCACGAAACCCTCCGCCAGCACGAGGGCCTGGAGATGATTGCCAGCGAGAACTTCGTCTCCGAGGCAGTGCTCGAGGCGGCCGGTTCCATCTTCACCAACAAATACGCCGAGGGCTATCCTGGCCGGCGCTACTATGGCGGCTGCGAGTATGCCGACATCGTCGAGAATCTGGCCCGCGACCGCGCCAAACAAATCTTTGGCGGCGAGCACATCAATGTGCAGCCCCACTCCGGCTCCCAGGCAAACGCCTCAGCCTATGCGGCGGTCTTGCAGGCTGGCGATACCATCCTCGGCCTCGACCTCGCTCATGGCGGTCATCTTACCCACGGGCACCGGCTCAGCTTCAGCGGCAAGCTCTACCGGCCCACCTTCTACCAGGTCCGCCGCGACACCGAACTGATCGATTACGACGAGCTCGAGTCCATCGCCGTGCGCGAAAAGCCCAAAGCCATCATCGGCGGTGGCAGCGCCTATCCGCGCCTCTGGGACTTCGCACGCATGCGCCAGATCGCCGATAAGGTAGGCGCGTTTTACATCTTCGACATGGCCCACATCGCCGGCCTGGTGGCGGGCGGCGTGCATCCTTCGCCGGTTCCTCACGCGCACATCACCACCACCACAACGCACAAGACGCTGCGCGGCCCCCGCGCCGGCCTCATCATCTGCGGCCAGCAGCATGCCGTCGCAGTCGACAAGGCGGTCTTTCCCGGCCAGCAGGGTGGCCCTCTCATGCACATCGTCGCCGCAAAAGCAGTCGCTTTCGCCGAAGCGCTGCGCCCCGAGTTCCGCACCTACGCCGCGCAAATTATTGCCAACGCCAAGGTGCTCGCGCAAGGCCTGCAGGAGGCCGGCTTCCGCATCGTCTCCGGTGGCACCGACAATCACCTCATGCTGGTCGATGTGTTTCAAAAGGGCATCCTCGGCTCCGAAGCCGAGCTCGCCCTCGGCAAGGCCGGCATCACCGTCAACAAGAACTCCATCCCCTACGACACCAATCCTCCGCTCAAGCCCTCGGGCATTCGCGTCGGCACACCCGCCCTCACCACGCGCGGCATGAAGGAGCCGGAGATGCGCATCATCGCCGCCTGGATCGCCAAAGCCCTCGAACTGCGCAGCGACGATGCCGCTCTCGAACGCATCCGCGGCGAAGTCGCCGAGCTAGCCAATCATTTCCCGCTCTACGCCTGGCGGCGCACACCGGTAGCCGTCGCAGGTTAGCTCCCCGGAATTGCTTCGCTTTAGGGAATCTCTGATTAAGTTCGTGTCTTGAAAGGGCACGGCTTCGTCCGTGCCGTGTGCAAAACCGCGATTCTCAGTTATCCTTGACCTATGGCTATTGACTCAATCCTTGCTCAAATCGATGCTGAAATCGCACGTCTCACTCAGGCTCGCTCGCTTCTTGCCAGCTTCGGCACAGTTGCCGTCGCGGTAATAGAACCAAAAGAAACCAAAGCGCCCGCCAAGGCCAAGAAAAAGAAGAAGAGAGTGTTAAGTCCTGAAGCCCGCAAAAGCATCGCCGATGCGCAGCGCAAGCGCTGGGCCGCTCAGAAAGCCAAGAGCAAGTAAGAAAACAAGAACAGCTTACCGGCTTAACTTCTCCGCGCTGTAGTCAGTTCACATTGAGCGATCGATGCCCTGCCAGGATAGAAAACCGCTGGCGGCGAGGCATCTGGATGCATGGCGGGTGACGGTGCAACGTCCCTGTCTGCGCATTGGCGAGATCGTCTCTATCCGATTCCCGTCATCACCAGCATGCGCGGCTCGGTCATCTCTTCCATCGCGAAGCGAATCCCCTCGCGGCCCAGGCCCGACTCCTTCACGCCGCCATAGGGCATGGGGTCAAGCCGCCAATTCGGGCTGTCTCCCACAATCAGCGAGCCCACCTCGAGTTCGCGATAAGCCGTGAGAATCCGGCCGGCGTCGCGAGTCAGCAGTCCAGCCTGCAGACCATACTTCGAATGGTTCACTTCGGCAAGCGCCTCCTCGAAGTCGTCGTAGGGTTCAATCGTCACCACCGGCCCGAAGACCTCCTCATCGCGCACCTTCATGCCCGGCTTGGTTCCGGTCAGGATTGCCGGGGTCATCATTGAGCCTTTGCGCTCGCCGCCGGCTATCAGCTTGGCTCCGCCTTCCACGGCCTCCTTCACCCACGACTCCACGCGCTCCGCCTCGCTCTGCCGGATCAGCGGACCCACCTCTGTCAGTTCATCTGAAGGATTGCCCGACACGAGCTTGGCGGTTGTCTCAACCACTTTCCACAAAAACGACTGAAAGATTCCCCGCTCCACAAAGACCCGCTGCACGCTGATGCACGACTGGCCCGCGAAACCAAAGGCTCCATGCGCGGTCCGTACCGCTGCTTCATCCAGGTCCGGCCAGTCCCCGTGCACAATCAGCGCCGCATTGCCGCCCAGCTCCAGCAGCACGCGTTTGCGCCCCGAGTGCGCTTTCAGTTCCCACCCCACCTTTGCCGATCCGGTAAAGCTCACCAGCTTCACTCGATCTTCCTTCTCGGCAAGCCACGCGGTATCCGCATTGTTCAGCGTCAGCACCGCCAGCGCCTCTTCGGGCCAGCCGGCCTTCAGAATCACCTCACCCAGCGCCAATGCGGTAAACGGAGTTTGCGGCGCAGGCTTCAGAATCACCGGACAGCCCGCGGCCAGCGCGGGCGCCAATTTGTGCGCCACCAGGTTTAGCGGAAAATTGAATGCCGTAATCGCCAGCACCGGACCCACCGGAAAGCGCTGTACAAGTCCCCAGCGGCCCTCGTTGCCTTCCGTCAAATCCAACGGAAGGCTCTCTCCACCCAGGCGTACGGATTCTTCCGCCGCGGTCTTGAACGTCACCACGGCGCGATCCACCTCTGTCCGCGCCTGCCTTACCGGCTTGCCCGCCTCAGCCACGATCAGTTGCGCGAACCGCTCCTTCTGCTCGATCAGCGCGCCGGCCACGTCTTCAAGAATCTCGCGGCGTTTCCAGCGCGGCAGGGCGCGCGTGCGGCGCAGGCTGGCAACGGCGTGGTTCACGGCCTGGCGCGCATCGGCTCTGGTCGCCACGGTCACCCGTCCAACCAGCCCCTGGTCCCACGGCGAGCGCACCTCCAGCGCATCCCCGTCGATCCACTCCTTGCCGCACAGCAGAAATCCAGTTTGTGTCCCCGGGCGCATCTTCATGGTCTTCGAGCTCCTGTTCCGTCTCTTCCATCCATCGTACAAGCGCAGGGCGCGCCGGGGCAGCAATCGAGCATCCACGCGAAGAGTTTGCTCGTTGCCGGGCCCAGATCGAAACCCAGCCAGAGCTGTCCCATTTCTTTTGAGTCCCCCACCGGCAAAGCCGACCCACAGAGGATGAAACCTCGCCGTCGAGCATCACCCGCCAACTCGCGAACTCGCCATGCCCGCAGCAGCGGACGCCAACTTGCCGCCTTTGTTAAGCAACCCAACTCCGACTCATTTCGACCGCCTGAATCGCAGCATCATCGGACTCCTGTCTTTCGAGCGCAAATCCTGACGCTCTGTAATGAGAAGACTCAAAACAGAGCGAGGCACGCGTCCAGTATGCATGCCCCACCCTCTAAAGCAACCACTCTGTGCCACGTGCCGCGCCGTATCAGCGCCGATCCGAATAGCCCATCAGCTCCCTGGACACAACCTCGTAGCCGCGCCGGAAGCCGTCCCGGTACGCCTCTTGCAATTCGTAAGGAACATTGACGGGACGACGAAACTCGTCGCGGTTGTTGGGGTCTGGTTGGCGGTGATTGTCGTAATCGCGGATGGCCCCTTCCGCTCCGTCGTGAAAGCCGCGGCTTCTGATCTCCGTGCCCGGCCCCTGGTATCGGCGATCCTCCCCCGGTCCGCCCGTCAGCACCGCCATGCCTCGCTGATAGCCATCTCGAAAGGAATCCCGGTATGCATCGCGCACTTCGAAAGGAACGTTGGGAGTACGGTACTCATTGCGGTTGTTCGGGTCCGGCTGGCGGCGGTTGTCAAGGTCCTTCAGCGCCCCGTCCATCCCATCCTGAAAGCCGCGGCGCCGGACATCGCCGGCCGGCACAGCCATCGCTCCCGGTCCCGGCCCAATATCTCTTCCGCGATCTGGACCACCGCGATCCTGGTCCCGCATCAACTGTTGATCGTGGCCCGTCAAATGGTCCACGCCTCGCTGATATCCGCGCCGAAAACCGTCCCGGTACGCCTCTCGCTGTTCCAGCGGCAGGCGCGGATTGCGGTATTCATCGCGGTTGTTGGGGTCCCACCGGCGGTGATTGTCAAAGTCCTTCTGGGCGCCTATGATCCCATCGCGAAATCCCTGGCGTTGTATCTCCCTGAGTTCCTGCGGTGGCGTGTCCCAGCCGCCGCGATCTTGGCCATAGGTTTGTGCTGCGGTTCCCGAGGGTGCAGCGTACGCTCGGCCTGTGGCCATGCCTGAAACTCCCAGGACGAGCGCAAATATGGCAATTGCAAATCGATGAACGATCACCATTCGATTTCTCCTTTGCTCCTGCGGACACTTAGCATACTACTATCGCGGCGGAAGTTCAGGCGGATTTCACGCGTGTCAATCCTCATCTCCCAGCATCTCTTCTCGAATAACCTCCCCTATCGCGCGTGCGGTAAACTCCTCCCATGATCAACAACGGCCGCAGCCGCAAACTCCCCTTCGACCCCACCAAAGCCGTCGCCCATCTCAAGGCCGCCGACCCCAAACTCGCCGCGCTGATCGACCGCGCCGGCCCCTTTACGCTGCGCCTCGACCCGGCGCCGTCGCCCTTCGAGTCGCTGCTCGAATCCATCCTCTACCAGCAGTTGCACGGCAAGGCCGCCGCCACCATCCACGCCCGGGTCCGCGCCTACTTCGGCGGCGATCCCGCGCCGCAGCTCCTCCTCGATACGCCCGACGAGATCCTGCGGTCGGCGGGGGTCTCTGGAAACAAAGTGCGCGCTCTGAAGGACCTCGCCGCGCGCACCCTCGACGGCACCGTCCCCACCCACGCCGCCATCCGCAAGATGCCCGATGCCGAGATCGTCGAGCGCCTCACCGCGGTCCGCGGCATCGGCCCCTGGACCGTGGAAATGCTCCTCATCTTCCGCATGGGCCGCCCCGATGTGTTTCCCGTAACCGACTACGGTGTCCGCAAAGGATTCGCGCTCACCTTCCAGCGCCTGCCGAAGACGCGCCCCCTGGCCGCCGAAGACCTTCCCAAGCCCGAAGTCCTTCTCAAAAGGGGAAAACGCTGGGCGCCATTCCGTTCTGTCGCCAGTTGGTATCTCTGGCGCGCCTGCGACCTGGCCCGCAACACCGCGCCCGCCGGCCGGTCGAGCCTACAATGATCGAAAGCAGTTTCTAGCTACAACAGCAGGCCGAACACTCTAATCGAGGAGAAGTTTTGAAAGAGCACGGCATTAGTAGTTACGTTGAGACCGCGCCGGAGGCGCAGAGTTCGTTAGCCCCGCGCTTCAGCGTGGGGTAACGGAATTCCGCGAATTCACTACGGAGTCCCGTAGGGACGACGCAAAAACTAGCCACCCCCTTTCAAACAACCGCGATTGCCAAGAATGATCGAAATACCGGAGATTTCTGACGAATTAGACCCTTCTCGAAGGTTTATTGATTAAGAAGAGCTTTTAGCTAGAGGCTAGAAGCTGGAAGCTAGGAGCTGATTTTTCATGGCCGTCACCAAGCGATTCGTCTGTATTCATGGCCACTTTTACCAGCCGCCGCGTGAAAACCCATGGCTGGAGACGGTTGAGACTCAGGACTCCGCGGCGCCTTACCACGACTGGAACGAGCGCATCTGCGCTGAAAGCTACGCTCCCAACGGCGCCGCCCGCATCGTCAACGCCAGGAACCAGATCATCCGCATCGTCAATAACTACGCGCGTATCAGCTTCAACTTCGGACCCACGCTGCTCAGCTGGCTCAAGGAGAATGCGTCCCGTACCTACCGCATGATCCTGGAAGGCGAGCGCCGCAGCCGCAAGACCTTCCGCGGCCACAGCTCGGCCATCGCCCAGGTTTACAACCACATGATTCTTCCCCTGGCCAGCCGCCGCGACCGCATCACGCAAATCCGCTGGGGTATCGCCGACTATGAAAAGCACTATGGCGCGTCGCCTGAAGGCATGTGGCTGGCCGAGACCGCCGTCGATAACGAATCCCTCGAGCTGATGGCGCAGCACGGCATCAAGTTCACATTGCTGGCGCCGCACCAGTGCAAACGAATTCGTCCCTTCAGATTTGACGGCGTCAAGGACGATGGCGCATGGACTGACACGCCCAATGCTTCCGTCGATACCACCCGCCCCTACCTGGTGCGCTTCGAGTCCGGTCTCTCGATTGCCGTCTTCTTTTACAACGGCCCGGTCTCCCGCGCCATTGCGTTTGAAGGCCTGCTGAACTCCGGCGAGAACTTCGCGGCGCGCCTCAGATCCGGCTTCAGAGACAGCTCCCAGCCGCAGTTGGTTCACGTCGCGACCGATGGGGAATCTTATGGCCATCATCACAAGCACGGCGAAATGGCCCTTGCCTACACGCTTCGCCTGCTGGAGGAAGACAAGACAGTCAAGCTGACCAACTACGCCGCCTTCCTCGCGCAGTTCTCTCCGGAATACGAATGCGAAATCGCCGAAAATACATCGTGGAGCTGCATGCACGGCGTCGAGCGCTGGCGCTCCAACTGCGGCTGCAACGGCGGCAAGCCCGGCTTCAACCAGGAGTGGCGCAAGCCCCTGCGCCAGGCTCTCGATGAACTGCGCGACGCCCTCGTTCCGCTCACCCAGCAGGAGGGCGCAAAGCTCTTCCGCGACGTGTGGGCCGCGCGCGACGCCTACATTGGTGTCGTGCTCGATCGCAGCGAGGATTCCATCGCCGACTTTTTCAGCGCGCAGGCGAATCATGCGCCCTCGGAAGAAGAGCGCATTCGCGCCCTCTCGCTCATGGAGATGCAGCGCCACGCGCAGCTTATGTACACGAGTTGCGGATGGTTCTTCGACGATATCTCAGGTATCGAGACGGTGCAGATCATCGCCTATGCCGCGCGTGTGCTGCAACTGGCTCTGCGCCTCTTTGGCCACCAGGCCGAGTCGCTCGAGCCAGCCTTCCTCGCCCGCCTTGCCGAGGCCAAATCCAACCTGGCCAGCGCCGGCGACGGCGCGCAGATCTACAAGAAGTGCGTTGACACTATGGAGCTGCAACTCGAGCAGGTCGCCGCTCACTACGCCATCAGTTCGGTCTTCTCTTCTTTTGCCGAGGAGACCGACCTGTTCTGCTTCCATGTCCGCCGCATCTCCTACGACATCTTTACCTCCGGACGCGGCCGCCTCGCGGTAGGCCGGGCCCACATTGCCAGCACCATCACCGGCCACAACAAGAGCGTCTCCTTTGCCGTTCTGCACTTTGGCGACCAGAACATCACTGCCGCCGTCAAGCCATACACCGATGCCGATGCCGCCGCCTTCGACAACTTCGCCACCCAGGCCGCTGCCGAGGTGCAGCGCGGCAACTTCCCGGGTGTCATTCGCCTGCTCGATCAGTTCTACGGCAGCGTCGACTATTCGCTTACCTCGCTCTTCACCGACGAGCAGCGCCGCATCGTTCGGCTCATTCTCAACTCCACGCTTTGGGACATCGAGAACTCTCTCACCACCATCTACCAGGACCACGCCAGCCTGCTCCACTATCTCTCGCAAGCCGGCTTGCCCAAGCCGCCCGCTCTCACCCTCGCTGCGGGTTTTGCCATCAACGCCGGAATCCGCCGCGCGCTTGAGAGCGACCCGATCGATCGGGCCCGGTTGCGCTCCTTCCTCTCGCTGGCCAAGGCCGACCAGGTGCAGCTCGATTCAACCACCCTCTCTTACATCGCCGATCAGCGCATGAAGCGCGCCATGGTCGAGCTGCAAATGTCCGTCGGGTCGCTCGAAATTCTCGAACGGGCTCTCGCGCAGGCGCGCACTCTTATCGAGTTACCCTTCGAGCCCAATCTCTGGCAGGCGCAGAACATCTGGTACGAGGTTCTGCGCGCCTCGCGCTACGCCCTCACCTCCCTGTCCGGCGACGACCGGCCGCACTGGGACAAGATCTTCAACGAACTGGGCTCCTGCCTCTCCATCGATACGGAAGCCATCCGCGCCGACGATCGTTCCACTGCCAAAACGGGAGAGTAGAGCCGTTTCCATGACCGGGTTTTGAAAGAGCACGACCTCACAGCCTTCTGAATGACGCTTCTCGAATCGATGTTTTGAAAGGGCACGACTTTAGTCGTGCCGTAAGAGCCCCCAAAAAAGCAGGGCTTTAGCCCCTGAGGGAACGTCCTGCCCTGCACCAATCCGGCCCCGAGACACGCTCCACCAATCCCGCTGTCGTTCCGGCACATCGCACACCGGCAATTCTCCGATCAGAGATTGCTCGCCGTACCCACGATCCTCACCAGCCGCTCCTCATTCAGATCGGTAGCGCATGGATTCCTGCGCCAATGTTTCTGGCAGCCCGGATAATCGAGCAACACGCATTGAGATCGAATTCCACGGGCACGCATCTCGTATCCGCCCTGCAGAATATTCGCGAGGCACGCCACGGCGGTTACGCCTGTATCCGGCTCGCGCTGCCAGCGCGCCAGCAGGCGGCTGAATCCGCTCGAATGTGGAACCAGAAAGACCTTGGCGCCAAGGCTTCGCATCCGCACCGTGAGCCGGTTGACGGCGCAATCCGTGGTGCAGCCTGTGCATTCGCTGTCTGGGCCAGAAATGCGCGCCTGGCAAGCCAATGCATCTCTGCCGCGCATGCACGCGGGCGCCAGCACCACCTTGCGGGGCATGCGCTCGAACTCCGCTCGCAGTCCCCGGTTCATGATCTCGGCCGCCACCATGTTCAGGTGGTACTCCACCGGCTCTTTGCCGCAAAAAATCTGATCTTCGCGGCATCCGCGGGACTTGTACTCCGTAGCCAGGAACGCCGGAACCCCGCTCGAATAAACCCCAAGCGCGCTCTCCGCCCCCTGCTGGAACCAATAGAACAGGTCCATGGCCGTTTCGATCAGCCACGACGCTTCCGCCTGGGGCAAAGTACGCAAAAAGCCAAGCCAGTTCTTCAGTCGCATTGCTTCTTGCTCGAAGTCGCCGGTCGCCTCCAGCCACTCAATCAGGCGAGGCAGCCTACCGATCAGAATGGATCCCGATTGTCCTGAGTCGACCGTTTCCTCGGTGCCGCAGACTTCGTTCCGGCTCGGAACCGGCTCAATCTTCCGCATCAGAAATCGCCGTGTGATTGCCCCGCGCAGAAAATCGGCCAAAGGCTTCAACAGAGCCACCCTGCCGCGCAACAAAAAAAGCCACCGAGCCAAACCCAAGGCCCACCGCGGCGCACTTTCGGCCGCCTCGCCATAGCGCGCCAGCGCCAGACTCAGAGCGAGAAGCTCAATGGAATATTCGCCCAGGCTGCGCGGAGACTCTCTCCGATCGTCTCGCACAAAATGGCCGTAGCGGCGAACTGCTTCTCCCGCACGCAAATCGATCTCTGCCAGCAACCTATCGGAAAAATCGGCCGCAGCCGCATAAAAACCGTCGGAGCAGGCGTTACCCGCACGCAAGTCATACACCAGCTTGGGACTCCCGGCCTCCGCAATCCTCGCGGTCCGCTTTTGCCTGGCAAGGCTTCCGGCTGGGCATTCCACCGTTTCCAGCGTCCGGTCTCTTTCCGCGCGCACTTGCATTTCCTGGCTCGTTCCGCAACTCCGCGCTTCAGCCGGAAGGCTGAGCGGAGAACACACTGCATAATACGCTCGGGCAATGAAACGGTTCCAAAAACAGATGGAATTCCGAAGCGTTTTAGGAAGTGACCCTTCCAGTCCTTAAGAACTCCCATAATCCAGAACTCAACAAAGACCGGAACTGAGGGCACCCCCTCCGCAAAAAGCCCCCGTGCCCCATCCATTCTGTCATTCTGAGCAACATGACTCGTGGGCGCGAGTTACGGCGGGGATGAACTGCGTTTCCGCGATTGCCAAAGACCCCGGAGGGGTCGGTCGATAATAGCCCCGGGTGGAGTCCGCCGCAGCGGACGCAACCCGGGGGCAGAGCCCATAAAGAACACCCCGGAGCCCCGGAGGGGCGGCGCGAATTATTCCCAGAATGGGCCGTTCATTAGGAGCGGAGCGCGGCGAAGTCGAAGACCCTGCTTCTTGCAATTCTGGCGAATGGGTGGGACGGCAAGAATCTCACCCGACGGGCCTTTCTGATCCCTGATCCCTGATCCCTGTTCCCTGCCTTTCCAGCTTCCCATCCTTCAGCGCAAACCGCTCTCCGCGCCACACAATCGTATTGCCGGCGAACCCCGCCACCCACACGCCCATGGCCACCACGTCGCGCAGAGGCAGCAGCCACAGGCTGGCCAGCACCTGGTGATCGCCCAGCACCTCCGCTCCCACCGTCATGGCCTGCGCCAGCCGCAAAAAGAAGCTCAGCCCCAGCAACCAAAGACTCACGGGGCTCAATCCGCTGGCCAGCAGATTCAAGAGCGCCAAACCAAGGCCATGCGTAAACATCAGTCCCGCGTAGCCCCAGGGCCGCGAATCCCGCACCGTCCGTGCCCAGCGCAACTGGTGATCGACGAAGCCGCTCCAGGTGTAAGCGGGAATGCCGGTCTCCACAACGTCTGCGCTCAGGGCCACTCGATACCCGGCCCTCGCCACGCGCGCACCCAGCTCGTAGTCGTCGGCCAGGAAGTCCACCAGCGGCAACAGGCCGCCGGCTCTCTCCAGCGCCTCGCGGCTCACCGCTAGAGTAGACCCGAGCCCATACTGCAGCCCGCCCTCAATCATCTTCGAAACCAGAACGCCAGGCATGAAGTCCGTAGCAATGCCCAGTGCCTCAAGCCGCGAGCCAAGCGTCCCATGCGCGCGCCCGCGATAAAGTGCCGTTACCAGCCCCACCGGCTTCGTTTGAAGGCTGCGAGAATCGGCGGTGGCCGAAACACCGGCTCCAGGCCCCATATTCAAAAGTTCTGTGTCAGGGCACGACTTCAGTCGTGCCGTATCTGCCGCAATAGAATTCTGGGCTTTAGCCCCTGAGGGAGCATCCCCACTCCCAAAACACCCCATCACCCGCTCCAGATACCGCGGAGAAACCGTGATATCCGAATCGTTGATCAGCAGAAAACCGTGCCGCGCATGTTGAGCCAGTTGCACCAGCGTACTGACCTTGCCATTCGTCCCCAGCCGCTCCGGGCACTCCACCAGCCGGATAGCCCGCTCCGGAAATTCGGCCTTCAACTGCTCCACTGCACCGGCCGCTGGATCGTCGAGCGACGAAACCCCGAACAGCATCTCAAACTCGCCCGCGTAACTCTGCCGGCAATGACTGCGGAAGGCGCCCAACATTCCGGGGTCCAGCCCCTTCAGGGACTTGAGAATGCTCACGCCGGGAGCAAACCGCGCCAGAGGCGTGCGGCGTTGGTGAAGGCAAACCCGCGCCGCCACAATCGCCGCCAGAAAATACCCCATCCCGGCCACGGTCAGCACCGTAGTCACGATCTCCAGAGCGAGAGCCAAAGCGTGCGGCATCACAGAAGCCAGTCTACAGTGGTCAGTGGTCAGTGATCGGTTCTTGCAAGTCCGTAATCGCGCATTGCTCCGCGTTGCAGAAAAAGGGGAAGTATCAAAAAAGAGCGTTGACACTCAACGTGGATTCCGCAACGACTTCGCCTAACCACTAACCACTAACCACTAACCACTGCCTTTACTCGTACCGCAGCGCCTCGATCGGGTCCAGGTTCGCCGCCTTCCACGCCGGGTAGATTCCGAACACCAGTCCGATCACGCAGGAGACGCCAAAGCCGATTGTCACCCACATCGTTGAGAGCGTAGCCGGCAAGCCAATAGGCAGGAAATAGACAATCCACGTGATCACCGCGCCTGCCAGCACGCCGACCACTCCGCCCACTGCGCACAAAGCAATCGCCTCGGTAGTGAACTGCGTCAAAATCGTTCGCTTCGTCGCGCCAATCGCCTTGCGGATTCCAATCTCGCGCGTCCGCTCGGTCACGCTCACCAGCATGATATTCATTACGCCCACACCACCCACCATCAGACCCACGCTCGAAACCGCGATCATGAACGCAACCAGGCCGCCTGTAATCTGTCCCCACAGCTCGGTCAGCGAGTCCGGGCCGAAGATCTCGAAGTTGTCGTCCGCCTGCGTCTTCACGTGGCGGCGAATACGCAGCAGTTCCCGAATCTCCTCCTCCACGAGCGCCTTGTTCTTCGGATCGTCGTACTTCGCGTTGATCACTACCTCGTCGGCCTCGGGATGCAAGTCGCGGAAGGTGCCCAGCGGGAACAGGATCGCGTTGTCTCGGGGGTTTTTGCCGCTGCCGAACGGTTGCGCGCGCTTGTCCAGCACGCCGATCACCGTATAAAGGCCCGTCTCCACGTTGACTTCCTTGCCGATCGGATCCTCTCCCCCGCTGAAAAGCTCGTCCGCCGTTTCATGTCCAATCACGCACACCTTGGCGTGGCGCTCGTCCTCCCCATCGGTAAAGAACCGGCCCTCCTGCAAAGTGGTGTTCGTCACGTCCGAAACCTGCGATGTGTGACCCTCCAGAATCGAGCCGGCCACCTTGCGCCCCTCGTACTTGACGCTCACCTCACCAACGGAGAAGGCTTTGGTGTAGGTCACGCCCGCATCCGCCGCCGCCACGTGGGCCAGAGTCCTCACCGCCAGCGTGTCGTCAAGGGTCAGCTTCTTGCGCGTAAGTTCTTCGCTGGTGAACTTTTCCAGCCCAAAACCAAGACGGGAGATCCAAAAAACATTCGTGCCCAGAGAATCCGCAAAGTCGGCTACCCGGTTATTCAGTCCATTGATGATTGACGAGATCGTAATCACCGTCGTCACGCCGATGACGATGCCCAGGATCGTCAACCCCGAACGCATCTTGTTCGCCCGCAGCGTGTCCATCGCCATCTTGACAGATTCGCCAGCTTGTCCTCGCGCCATAATGCACCTAGTTCAAAGTTCACAGTTCGTAGTTCAAAGTTCGTGGTCAGCTGCGCTCAGGCAGCCGGGTTCTGCAATGATTCCAGAAGGCCAAAAAGCATCTTTCTGACTTCGTTCGATAAGGCATCCGCCTCGTCAATCAACTTTGGATCTCCGAAATTGAGGGATCGAGCAATTTCAAGCTGAGTCTGAACCTCGCAATTCGAGCCGCGCGCGATTCCTAGAAACTGGCGAAACTCACCAGTGCCAAGCCTCCCCTGTCCTTCCGCGATATTGCTGGGTATCGAGACGACCGAGCGCCGGATCTGGCTTGTCAGGCCGAATCTCTCATCACGGGGAAAGTCCTGGGTCAAGCGATAGACTGCCACAGTCAATTCCATTGACCGCTTCCAAACCACCAAATCTCGATAGGACTGTGCCATAAAAGTAACCACCTCTATTGCTCACTGCAATCAAGAACAAAGCACTGAATGCGGGAACTGTGAACTACGAACTACGAACTGTGAACTACGAACTGTGAACTACGAACTGTGAACTACGAACTGTGAACTACGAACTGTGAACTACGAACTGCTCTCAAAGCTCTGCCCTCAACGCCACAACTGGATCTAATTTCGCCGCCTTGCTCGCCGGATACACGCCAAAAAAGATTCCCGTCGCCCCGGCCACAAACAAGGCCAGCAGCACGCTCCATAACTGTACGCTGGTCGGAAAGCCGATCACCACCGTGATCAGCTTGGCAACCAGCACCCCGCAAAGCACGCCGATGGCCCCGCCCATGACCGACATGGTCGCGCTTTCGATTAGAAACTGCAGCAGCACGTCGCGCTGGCGTGCCCCCAGCGCCTTGCGTACCCCGATCTCGCGCGTCCGCTCCGTCACGCTCACCAGCATGATGTTCATGATCACAATGCCGCCTACCACCAGCGAGATCGAGGCGATGCCCACCACTACAGAGAAGAAGATCGTTGTGAACTGCTTCCAGATGTTCATGAAGGTGTCGTTGGTCTCCACCTCGAAATCGTCGTCGACGCCGGGACCGTCATGGCGGCGGGCGCGCATCAGCACCCTCGTCTCATCCTCCGCCTGCAGCATCGTGGCCGCATCCCCTGCGGCGCGCGCATAAATGTCGATCGTGTCGTTGTAGCCATAGGTATGCTGGTAGGTGGTGATTGGCACCGACACCCAGTTGTCCTGCGACTGGCCGAACGCTTTACCCTGGCGCACAGCTACACCCACAATGGTGTACGGAATGCCGCCCACCCGGATCTCCTTGCCAATCGGGTCGCTTTGGCCCAGCAGATTGTCCACGATGTCGTAGCCCACGATCACATCGTGCGTCCCGTGTTCTTCGTCCGCCGGAGTAAAGCCGCGGCCCAGCGCGATTTCGGTATTGTTCAGCGCAAGCATCGTCCAGGTAATCCCGAACAGCGTGGTTCCCGTGGTGGATTGCCCATTGAACACCACCCCGGTCGAGCCCGTCAGCATCGCTCCCACTTCACTGCACGCGGTGCAACTGTCCCGCACCGCGTCGTAGTCGTCGATTCGAATGATCTTGCGCTTTTGATACTTGAAGTACTCCTGCGGACCCATGATCACGCTCGGCGCCCGCGAAATCGTGAACACGTCGGCGCCATGACTGGATAGCTTGTCGGCGATGTACTTGTTGGCGCCGTTCACCAGCGTGATCACCATGATCACCGACGCCACGCCCATCACCACGCCGATCAGCGTCAGCACCGTACGCATCTTGTTGCCCCAAAGCGATTGCAGCGCGAGTTTCAAGGCCTCAGTGAATAGCATCGTTCCGCTTTCCAAACTCCATGGTTCTTGCTTCCGGTACTGCTTTCCATGCCCCGCGCCGCGATTGCCGGCCAAAACGCCCAATGGGAGCCCGCGAAAACCGAAGCCTATTCTTCTAGACGGAACTCCCGTCGATTCAGCCGCATTCTGTCCAGAAGACGCACCGCATCCTCGCCTTTCTAAGGATACGCACCGCCCCAGTCTCCGGTTCCAGAACCCGGAAAGCCAAAATGCTCTATATCTGGTGCGGATTTGGCGCAGTTTCGCTTTGGCAGGGCCAGGATGACGGTTCTCAATCGGCTCCCCGGTAGAACCTTGCCGTCGCCCGAATCCCCTCCGCATACGGCGTTCCTGAAAACCCAAAAGTCCGTGCATATTTCGACGAATCGAACAGGTACGGCGAATCGTTCTGGTAAAGCATCTCGTACACTTCTCTCACTAGCGGATCGAACCATCCGGCGATGCGAACCATCGGCCTGCTCAGTACGCGATACTTCGGCGGCACGCCCATTGCCTCTGCCGCTTCGGCAATGAACTCCTTAACTGTGAGAGGATTCGGCGTTGTCGGCAGATGCCATGTCTGATTCCAGGCCGAATCGCTCGCTGCCAGCTTCATCAATGCTTCCGCGGCATCCGGAGTATAGGTGTAGGAGTGCGGCAGCGAATCGTTCACCAGGCACATGGCCTTTTGCTTTTTGCTCATGGGCTCGAAGACCATGACATTCGCGACCCCTGTCTTCGCGTTCGGCCCGTAGAAATCCGCCGCCCGCGCAATCATTGCAGTCAGCCCGCCGCCCCTCCATTCGTCCATGAGCGAGGTAGCTATCTTCGCCCGGGTCTCTCCCTTCCTGCTGCGGGGATGGAACGGCGTATCTTCCGTCATTGCGCCGGCGACTCTTCCGTACATGTAGACATTGTCAAAAAAGATGAGTCTCGCGCCCGCGCGCTTGCACGCCTCGACCGTGTTTGCCATGATGCGCGGCCAGGTCTCCGCCCACACCTTGTGGTCGTACGGCAGCCCGGCCAGAAGATGCACCACGCTGGAGCCGGCAACCGCCCGCACGGTTTGGTCTCTGTCCGACAGGTCGGCTGAAACCACCTCGGCTGCCCCCGGCGCCGCCACCGGATGACGGCCGACAAGCCTGAAGGGTTCATTGCGCGCCGCAAGCAGCTTCACCAGTTCACTGCCAATCGCACCCCCCGCCCCAAGAATCGGAATCATGGAATGTCTCTCCTGCCAGATTAGATGATGCATTTCGGATTGGGCGCCCCATCCTGCCGCAGTCTTATTGTGGTGGGATGGAATTCGGCAACATCCAGTGCAAACAAGAACTGCACGAATGGTCTCAACGCAAGAGCTGGAAACTGAAAGCTGAAAGCTGTCTCACCGCCCCGAGCTCCCAAATCCCTTTCCCGCCCGCGCCGACACTTCCAGTGTTTCGACTTCTTGGACGAGTCCAGTCAGCACAGGCACAGGAATCATCTGCGCGATCTTCTCCCCGGCCTTCAAATCCACGGTCGTCTCACCCAGATTCGTCATCAGCACCAGAATCTCCCCCCGGTACCCGGCGTCGATCACCCCGCCGGTGGTCGCAATCCCTCGCGCCGCCATCGAAGACCGGTCCCGCACCAGCAGTCCCAGCGCAACCCCTGTCCCAGGATTCCTCGCCTCGACCGCAATCCCCGTCCGCACCCTTACCGTCTCGCGCGGCGCCAGCGCCGTTGTCTCCAGCGCAAACAGGTCATACCCCAGATCCTCGCCTGGATGCGCCACCACCGGCAGCCGCGCGCCCTCTTCCAACCTCTTCACTCGCAACATGTTTAGATCCTATCGCAGCCCGAACTACGAACTGTGAACTACGAACTGTGAACTACGAACTGTGAACTACGAACTGTGAACTACGAACTGTGAACTACGAACTACGAACTGTGAACTCACAAAACGTGGTGAGCCCCGGCCGGGAACTTTCCCAACCGGGGCTCGTATTCTTCGGCAAAAGGACCTGTAAGCCGAATTCTGTCGTGTGCGGTCATTCCTCTAGGCGCCGCGTTGCCGCGGACACTCATCAGCGACCTACCCGGAGGTTTCGGCAGTAGCTCGAGCCGCCTTGCCGCATCGGGCCGATGCGTAGCGCCGCCTGGCTCTTTCGCGGTGCTTCCCTCCCTATTTGGTCTTGCTCCGTGTGGGGTTTACCCTGCCCCGGCCTTTACAGGACGGGCGGTGCGCTCTTACCGCACCATTTCACCCTTACCCCGGCGCTGG
>Ga0182014_10001251_pt1 | contig 34316 bp, 28 predicted proteins | sample 612S2DmetaG_FD_120489 | JGI IMG/M metagenome (GOLD analysis project Ga0182014, IMG submission 120489) | Permafrost microbial communities from Stordalen Mire, Sweden - 612S2D metaG | ecosystem: Environmental > Terrestrial > Soil > Wetlands > Permafrost | place: Sweden: Stordalen | collected... | reverse complement strand
CCTTCAAGGAGTCCTCCTGAGCCTGGTTGATGTGTTGTGTAGAGACTCACATTCTCCCAGGACAGGGGGGCTTTTACGCGGACGCGGACACCACCGAATCAGGGGCGGGACGAATTTTCGAGGTTAGAGTCAGCCGACGAGGCCCTTGCCGTACACCGGGGGCAGGTCGAGCGCGGTCAGCAGGCCAGGGCGCCCCTCGACGACGGCGGGTACCGCATTGACGAGGCGCATGGCGGTGGCCTTCAGGCCGCCGGTGTTGTGGTCGCCATCGCGGCCCATCAGCTGCATGTCCACCGTGTAGGTCGGCTCGCCGGTGATGGTGACGCGGTAGCACCCCTGCCCGGCCGGCTGCGGCCACTCGGGCGCCAGGTCGTCGCGCAGCCGGGTGACGTGCTCGAGCACGAGGACCGCCTTGCCGCCCTTCATGCCCCGGAGCTCGAAGTGCAGGGCCGCGGCGGTTCCCTCTGGGATCGTGCCTGCGTCGACCTCGAAGTCCTCGGGTGCCGGCACCCGCTCGTACCACTCGACGAGGTCACCCTCGAGCTCGACCTCGAGGGCCGCGGCGAGCTGGCGGATGACACTGCCCCAGGCCATGGTCATGACGCCGGGTTGGAGGATCATCGGGACGTCCTCGATCGGACGGCCGAAGCCCATGATGTCGAACAGCACCATGCCCTGGTTGTAGGTGGCGTAGTTGAGGACCTCGGCGACCCGCACCTCGTCGATCTGCTCGCTCACCCCGGACATCACCAGCGGCAACGCGTCGTTGGCGAACCCGGGGTCGACGCCGTTCACGAAGATCGAGACACCGCCCGCCTCGGCGGCCTCGACGGTCGGGGTGATCATCCCCTCGTCGACCACGCCGTACGGGTACTGGAGGAACACCGGTCCCGACGACAAGACGTTGATGCCGGCCCGCAGCATGCCCTGCATGTCGCCCAGGGCCTCGAACAGTCGGTCGTCAGCCATGGCCGAGTGGACGATGGCGTCCGGCTTGAGGGCGTAGATGGCCTCCACGTCATTGGTGGCGGCAACGCCGAGGGTGCGGTCGAGGCCGGCGAGCTCGCCTGCATCCCTGCCCACCTTGTCGGGGTTCGAGACCCACAGACCGACGAGCTCGAGGTCGGGCCGGGCATCGATGCCGGCGATCACGTGGCGGCCGACGTTGCCGGAACTCCAGGCGACGACTCGGTAGGGCGTGGACATGGGGGTTCCTCCGTCAGGGGTGCGAGCTGATGGTCGGGTGGATGGTCGAGGTGCGTCCGGGCGATGCGGCGGGAGCGGCTCAGAGGTCGGGCAGACCGAGGGGCAGGGTGGGGGCCTCGATGCCGCCGTCCACCTCCAGGATCTTGCCCGTCACGTAGGAGCCGGCCTTCGAGGAAAGGTAGACGATGGCGGCCGCGATGTCCTCGGGGTCGCCGATGCGACCGAGCGGCGTGGCCTCTTCCATGGTCGTCCGCATCTCGTCGACCTGCATCACGATGTCGAGCGCGGAGGTGGCGACCGAGCCCACGGCAATGGCATTGACGCGGATGCGCGGGGCCAGGTCCGTGGCGGCCAGTCGGGTGTAATGGGCCAGGGCGCCCTTGGCCGTGCCGTAGGCGACGAAGCCCCGGTCGGCCATCCGTCCCATGGCCGACGAGATGTTGACGGCCGAGCCACCACCACCCTCGAGCATCAGGGGAACGGCGGCCTGTAGGAGCGTGTGGGCGGTCGCCACGTTGAAGTGGAAGGCGGCCTCCAGGGTCTTGGGCGACGTCTCCATGAACGCCTGGGGCATGGTGCCCCCGACGTTGTTCACCACGAGATCGAGGCGGCCGAAGGATGCACGGGCGTGGTCGACGAGCGCGGCCACGGCGTCGAGGTCGTTGAGGTTGGCCGGCACCGCCACGGCGCGGCGCCCGGCGGCCGTGACCTTGGCGGCCACCTCGTCGAGCTGGTCGGACGTCCGGGCCGAGATGACGACGTCGGCACCGGCCTCGGCGAGGGCGATGGCGGTGGCGGCGCCGATGCCGCGACCGGCGCCGGTCACCACAGCCACCTGGTCGTCCAGTCGGAAGCGATCGAGAATCATGTGGGTCCCCCTTCGAGGTGCGCGGTTGCCGCGGCACGGTGTAGTGCTACCAGTCCCGACGCCATCTGCGCCACGCCATCGGCCGGATCTCAGGCGGGACGCCAGGAGGTGCCGTCCCACCGCAGGGGGTGGGTCCAGGCGTGGCCGTCCCACCAGCCGAGATGGCGCGGGTCGCCGCCAACCTCGTACCAGCCGGGCGGTGCCGGCGGTGATGCCGGCACCGGCAGTGCGGTCAGGGGCGGCGCGTAGGTGCGCAGCAGGGGCGGCGCCAGTGGCGGGGCCAGGTGCGGGACGGGTACGGGTGCCGGACCGGACCGGACCCCACCCACCGGAGCGGCGAACGGCACCGTCGCCGACGCCTGCGACGCCGCCGGGGCCTCGGCACGCACCACCGTGGTACGGCCCCAGGTCTTGATCTGGGGCCGCCATGGTGGTGGGCACGTGGCGACCGCCGACGGTGTCGTCAGCTCGCGGATGGCGTGCCGTCCGAGCAGGAATGCGGCGATCCCGATCCCCGTGGCGAAGAACGCCCCGGCCGTCCCGGTGGCGAAGGCCTGCCCGATCGAGCGGGCGATGGAGGACGGCGACGGCTGTGGCGCCACGCCGAAGAGCGTGATGAAGCCGTCGTGCAGCGAGTGGACCGCCACCGCGATCACGAAGGCGACGGTTCCGGCGCCGGTGACGGCGCGGTGGCTGCGCCAGGCGGCCAGCCAGATGACCGCACCTGCGAACCCCGTCACGAACACATGGGGGAGCTCGGCGGCCGGCCGGATCAGTGCCAGTTGCAGGTGGTACCAGGGATGGTGCGCCCGGGCCTGCCACTCCGTGCCCTCCACGGCGCCGGTGGTCGCCCCGCTCACGAGCACCAGATAGAGCCCGACCAGGGGGTCCTTGAAGCGGGCCGAACCGAAGGCGAGCAGGAGGAAGGGGACGAGCAGCTTGCCCCCCTCCTCGATGGGCCCGGTCAGCCACAGCGTGGTGACGTCGCCGAAGTACCGCTCGGTCAGCGTCTCGAGACCGAAGGCCAGGGCGAAGCCGACCAGTCCGCAGGCGATGCCGATTGCCGTGAGCCCGCGCAGCCGGTCGAGCCGACGCATCGGCAGGTAGCGCACGACGACCTCGACGGTGCCGATCATGAACGCCGTGTACCCGACGAGGGACGACCACGACCACCACCCTGACGCCGTGTACCCGCTGACGATGCCCGGCACGATCACCAGCAGTTGGCCCACGAGCATCCACCACGGCCAGGCCTGGCGGAGGAAGGCGAACGGACGCGGGGGACCGGGCAGCTCCGGCGCCAGGGCCGCCTCGTGCGTGATGCCCGTCCATGCCGTGCCGTCCCATTCGGCGAGCGCGGCGACCGGACGGTAGACGTACCAGCCCGGCGGGTCGATCAATCCGCCACCCGGGCCGACGCAGTGATGCGGGTGGGACGGAGCCGGACGAGGAGTTCGCCCGGCACGCCGTTGCGGGCACCGTAGGCCTCGCCCCGGTCGTCACCCATGTAGTGCCCCCCGATGACGGCAGCCCAGTGGCGCAGCTCGTCGGGGTCCTCGCTCAGTGTCGCCGTCCCCTCGACGATGGCGAAGGTGAACGGCGGCGTGTCGTCGTCGACGCACAGGGCGACACGGGGGTCGCGAGCCAGGTTGTGACCCTTCACGGTGTCGGACCCCGTGTTGAACACCAGGTCGCCGATGGCTGCGTCGGGGCCCGCCGTCGAGCGGTCCAGCACGAACCAGATCGGTGCGATGTGCGGGCGCCCGTCTGCGCGGACGGTGGCCAGCTTGGCGGTGCGGGCGGGGCGGGACTCGAGGAAGGCCGCCACCTCCTCGTCGTCCATGGGATGGGCCATGCCTCAGGCTGGTCGCGTCGACGGCAGCCCGAGCTTGCGGTGGTCCCAGGAGACCGTTCGCTCGACGTTGACCTTGGCCACGATCCGCTTGTTGAGCATGGTCTCCACGAAGGGGCGCAGCTCCTCGGTGTAGGTGCCGTAGTAGCGCTCGAAGAGGTCGACGCCGAGCTCCCACATCTTCTCCGGGTCCTCGACGATCTCGGCACGGCCCACCAGCTCGACGCCCCGTAGCTCCTCGTAGTAGTCGCCGTCCTCCATCATGCAGGTGATCCGACCGTCCCTACCGAGGTTGACGGCCTTCTGTGCCTTGGCCTTCGTCTCGATGGCGATCGTCCCGTCGATGAAGCCGTACCACATGGCCACGGCGTGGATCGATCCGTCGTGGTTGAGGGTGCACATGGTCATCGGGCGGCGCTCGTGGAGGAACGCATCGATCTCCTCGGGGGTCATCCGGATCACGTCCCGCTGTTTGATCCCGTGGCCCATCTGCTGGGGCTCCGACGTCTCGCTCATGTGTCCCTCCGCGTCTCGTGCGCCGGGCCCGGCCCGCCGCTCCCCGGCCACCGTACCGGGGCGCGGGCCACCGGGGCGGCGAACCGGCAGAATGACCCGGTGTCACCGACCGCCCCCGACCGACCGGTCCCCACCCGTGTGGTGTTCGTCTGCACCGGCAACATCTGCCGGTCGCCCATGGCCGACGTGGTGCTCCGCCACCTGGCCGAGGAGGTGACCCTGGAGGACGGCAACCGCCTCGGTGACGTGCTCGAGGTGTCGAGCGCCGGCACCGGCGGGTGGCATGCCGGCGAGTCGATGGACCCCCGGGCCCGCGCCGCCCTCGAGCGGCGGGGCTACGACGACCACGGGCATCGGGCGCGGGCATTCGAGACGGTCTGGCTGGACGGCACCGACCTGGTGGTCTGCATGGACCGGGGCCACCGCCAGACGCTGGCGAGCATGGCCCGTGCCCGGGCCGGCGATTACCGGCACGACGACCGGCTGGTGATGCTGCGCAGTTTCGACCGCCGGGCCGGCGGTGACGTCGACGTGCCGGACCCGTACTACGGCGACGACGAGGACTTCGAGCGGTGCCTCGACCTCGTGGAGGCCGGGTGCCGGGGCCTGGTGGCGTACCTCGCCGGGCCGGCCGCCCCGCCCCGCCCCCGGTGAGCGGGACCGACGTGGAACCGGTCACCCGGGTCGCCGTCCACGGGGCCTCGGGCAGCGGCAAGACAATGCTGGCCACGGCCCTGGCCGCCCGACTCGGCGTGGAGCGGACCGAGCTCGATGCCCTGTTCCACCTGCCCGGCTGGACGGAGTTGCCGGTCGACGAGTTCCGGGCCGCGGTGGCGGTCCGGGTGGCCGAATCGGGCTGGGTGATCGACGGCAACTACCCGACCGTGCGGGACCTGGTGTGGGCGCGGGCACAGCTGATCGTCGTCCTCGACCTGCCGCGCTGGCGGGTGATGGCACAGCTGCTCCGCCGGACGGTCACCCGGGGCACCGCCCGCACCGAGCTGTGGAACGGGAACCGTGAGTCGCTCCGCAACCTGGTGTCCACCGACGACGGTCGCAACGTCGTGCTCTGGTCGTGGCGCACCCACCACCGTTACCACGATGAGGTGCCCGCCGAGGCCCGTGCCGAGGCGCCGCACGCCCGTGTGGTGGTGCTCCGCGACCGGCGTTCGGCCGACGTCCTCCCGGACCTGGTGGCAAACGGTGCGATCTGAGCGAGGACCACGGCCTGGGGCCCACCCGACACCCAGCCGAGCGACGACAGCGAGCTGTGGACCACCAGCGTCGATCCGGCGGAGACGCCGAGCGCCACCAGGTCGGCGACCAGCATGTCGCGGGTGACGGGGTGGGGCTGGGCGGCACGGATGGTCTCCACCGTCCAAGGTTACGGGCGGCCGGACGGGAGGGCCGATGGGTCCGGTGGGACAGCCCGGCGGACCACGGGGGCCCGGCGCGGGTCAATCGTTCGACGGGACCGCTCTCGTACGCTTCTCGGATGTCCTATTCGACGGCCATCTCGGTGTTCGCTATCGCGGTGGCGGTGGCCGTCGCCCCGCTCTGCTCGGAGCTGCTCCGGCGGTGGCGCATCCCGAGCGTGCTGTTCGAGCTGGTCTTCGGGATCCTGATCGGCCCCGAAGTGCTCGGCTGGGCCGCCCCCGACCCGTTCGTGAGCGGACTCTCCACGCTCGGCATCTGCTTCCTGTTCTTCATGGCCGGCTACGAGATCGACTTCCGCAAGCTCTCGGGCCACCCGCTGAACCGGGGGATCATGGGATGGCTGGTGTCGCTCGTGCTCGGCCTCGTCGTCGGCGTCGTCCTGCTGCTGTCCGGCTACGTCATCTCGAGCCTCCTGGTCGGACTGGCGCTGACGACCACGGCGATCGGCACACTCCTTCCGATGCTGCGGGACCGCGACATGCTGGAGTCGCCGTTCGGCAAGTTCCTGGTGGCGGCAGGCACCGCGGGCGAGTTCGGCCCCGTGCTGGCCGTGACGGTCCTGCTCGGGGCCTCGAGCCCCGGAGCGGAGCTCCTCCTCCTCGTCCTGTTCGTGGTCCTGACCCTGGGGGTGGCGTACGTCGCCTCCCGACCCCAGCCGCCACGCGTGGTCGAGACGATGCAGCACCACCTCGGCACCTCGAGCCAGCTGCCGGTCCGGATCGTCCTCCTGCTCATCACCGGCCTCGTGCTGATCGCCGCGTCCCTCAGCCTCGAGGTGCTGCTCGGTGCCTTCGCCGCCGGGCTCATCGTCCGCGTCGCCTTCGACAAGGAGCAGGCGGCCGCCATGCAGCCCCGGCTGGAGTCGATCGGGTTCGGGTTCCTCATCCCCGTGTTCTTCGTGGTCAGTGGCATGAAGTTCCACTCCAGCGCGCTGTTCCACAGCGCCGCCACACTGGAACGGGTGCCGATCTTCCTCGGGCTGTTCCTGGTGGTCCGGGGCCTCCCCGCCCTGATCGTATATGCGCGGGTGCTGACACTCCGCCAGCGGAGCGCCTTGGCCGTCCTGCAGTCGACCGCGCTGCCCCTGCTGGTGGTGATCTCCGACATCGGCCTGGCCACCCACCGCATGGTGCCGGTGAACGCCACGGCTCTGGTCGGCGCCGGCATGGTGTCGGTGCTCGTCTTCCCGCTGGTCGGCTTCGCCCTCGCCGGCCCGGACGCCGGCCCCGTGCGGACGGAGCTGCGCGATCGGACCGACCCGGCCCGCGACTTCCTCTGACGGGGGTGCCTACGAGTCGAAGGTGAGGAAGGACGCCTTCTCGTAGCCGAGCAGGCGCTCGTACTGGTTCCGCAGGTCCGCCGACCGTGCCGGGTCGTTGGCCAGGTTCACCAGTTCGTGCGGGTCGGTGTCGTGGTCATACCACTCGTGGTCGTTGTCGTCGAAGGCGCAGTCGACGTCGAAGAGCTTCCGGCCGGGCGACTTGCCCCACAGCCCGGTGCCCGGCTTGCCGCCGCCGACCCCGTAGTAGCGGGCATATTTGTGCTGGCCGTCGAAGAAGCCGCGCAGTGCGTAGCGGACACGGTTCAGATTGGTGGTCTGGGCCGAGTCCTGGGCGAACAGGATGTGGTCGCGCACGCTGGCTGCGGGGTCGGCCAGCACCGGGGTGAGGTCCTCGCCCTGTACGGTGGCGGCCGCCGTGGCGGGGTCGACCCCGGCCAGCGAGCAGATGGTGGCCGCCAGATCGACGTGGGACCCGAGGGCTGATGTGACGGTGCCGGGCGCGGTGGTGGCGGGCACCTTCACGTAGAGCGGCACCCGCATGATCTCGTCGTAGACGAACGGGCCCTTGGAGCGCAGCCCGTGCGAACCGCACATGTCGCCGTGGTCGGAGGTGAAGATGACGACCGTGTCGTCCCACCCGCCGGCCGCCTCGAGGGCGCCGAGGACGGTGCCGAGACTCTGGTCCGCCAGCTGGTGGAGATGGACGTAGTAGTCGAGGTGGCGTAGCCACGACGCCGTGTCGGACGGGTCGATGTACCCGTAGAGGCCGTGCTGCTGGTCCCACCGCCACTGGCGGTGGGCCTCCGGTTTGGTGTGGAGCGGGTCGGCGAAGTTGGCCGGCAGCGTGTCGCACACCTCGGGGTAGGGCTCCCGGTAGACGGGCAGCGTCTCGTCGTCCTTCCAGGCGGCCGACTCGAGGACCCGGCGGATGTGGGCGACGTCCTCGGGGTGTCGCTCCTCGTAGCCGGGCTGGTCCACGGGGAACCACATGACGTCGTGGGGATTCACCAGTGCCACGGTCAGGAACCACGGGCGGGCGTCGGCGTCGGCCGGGCCGGCGTGCTCGGACAGCCAGTGTGCGGCGTTGGAGGCGATGAGCGGGTCGAAGTGCACGCCGGTCCCGGCCCACCCCATGAAGTGGCGGTCGTTGCCGTCCCAGTCGGCGAACCCGTAGGCTTCCATGTCGGGCTGGGCGGCGTGGGAGAGGTGCCACTTGCCGATGTAGGACGACCGGTACCCGGCGCCGTCGAGCAGTGAACCGAGTGTCGGCGTGGTGGTCGGGAGCTCGTCGTGCTCGGGCATGATCACGTTGTCGAGCACCCCGTGTCCCGCCAGGTACCTCCCGGTGAAGAGGCTGGCCCGGCTGGGGGAGCAGGGCGACGAGTGGGTGAAGTAGTCGGTGAACTCGAGGCCCTCGGCCCGCAGGCGGTCGCGCCAGGGCAGGGACGTGCCCGGCGGGAGCCACGAGCGCTGCCGCTCCTGGTCGGAGACGACGAGCAGGATGTTCGGGCGCTTCGGTGCGGGTGCGGTGTCGGCCATGCCGGAACGGTACCGCCCCATGGTGGCCCTGTCCGGGCCGTCCACCGGACCGTCCTCCGAGGCCCGGACCGGGCACGGTAGGCACAAAACTGAAATCTGTTCTACATTTCGTCGGTCACGTTCGACGCACGCCAGGGGGAGGTCCGTCATGGCCGACAGCGAGGTCCTGCACGCAGAGCACCGGCTCGAATACCCGTACTCACGGTCTACGGGCCCGATCATCGGTGCCTTCCTGACGGCCCTGCGCGACGGCCGGTTCGTGGGTGCCACCGGTTCCGACGGCAAGGTGATCGTGCCGCCCACCGAGTACGACCCGCTGACCGGCGACGACGTCGGCGAACTGGTCGAGGTCGGGCCCGGCGGGGTGATCGAGTCGTGGGCCTGGGTGTCCCACCCGCTGCGCAAGCACCCGCTCCAGACGCCGTTCGCCTGGGCCCTGATCACGCTGGACGGTGCCGACACCGCCATGCTCCACGCCGTGACCGCACCCGGGCCGGACGACGTGTCGACCGGTGCACGGGTGACGGCCAGGTTCCGCAGCAGCGACGAGCGGATCGGCTCCATGGCCGACATCGAGTCGTTCGTCCTCGAGGGAGGTGCCTCCTGATGGCCGACGAGACGAGCGAGCGGGGGCCGGTCACCACGCTGGCCACCCCCATCCGCCTCGACTTCGAATTCACGCCCGGGGTGGCCCAGTCGAAGTTCCTCCGGGGCCTCGAGCGGGGTGAGTTCCTCGGTCAGCGGTGCGGGACCTGCGGCAAGGTCTACGTGCCCAGCCGTGGCTCGTGCCCGACGGACGGGGTCCCCACCACCGAGGACGTGCTGCTCGGCAACTCGGGCACCGTCACCACCTACTGCGTGGTGAACGTCCCCTTCGCCGGCCAGTCGATCGAGATCCCCTACATCTGCGCCCAGATCCTCCTCGACGGTGCCAACCTCTCGTTCATGGGCCTCCTCCAGGAGATCCCCACCGACCAGATCCGCATGGGCATGCGGGTCGAGGCGGTGTGGGTCGACGAGCCCGAGCTGACGCCGTCGCTCGCCTCGGTGAAGTACTTCCGGCCGAACGGCGAGCCGGACGCCGACTACGAGACCTACAAGGAGTACCTGTGAGCGCCGCCGGAAGGACCGTCCGTCCCGTCTCCATCGCCTCGTTCGCCCAGTCGCGGAACGTGCGCAAGGACGACGAACGCAACGAGGTCGAAGGCCTGATGCCGGTCATCGCCGAGGTGTTCGGCAACATCGGCATCACCAAGGACGACGTCGACTTCATCTGCTCGGGCTCCACCGACTACCTGATCGGCGGACCCTTCAGCTTCGTGATGGCCCTCGACGCGGTGGGGGTGTGGCCGCCCCGGTCGGAGTCACACGTGGAGATGGACGGCGCCTGGGCGCTGTACGAGGCGTGGGTGCTGCTCCAGGAGGGCGAGATCGACGCCGCACTGGTCTACTCGTTCGGGCGCTCGTCGCTGGGCGACCTGAACGAGATCCTGACCCTGCAGCTCGACCCGTACTACGAGGCCCCGCTGTGGCCGGACATCGTCAGCCTCAGCGCCCTGCAGGCCCGGGCGCTCATCGACTCGGGCAAGGCCACCGAGGCCGACTTCGCGGCGATCGCCTCGCGGTCCCGCCGCGACGCGCTGACCAATCCCAAGGCACAGGTGGCCAAGGACGTGCCCGTAGAGGTGCTGCTCGAGGACGACTACGTGGTCGCTCCGCTCCGGCGCCACGCCCTGCCACCGATCACCGACGGGGCGGCGGCCATCGTGCTCGCCGCCGGCGACAAGGCCACGCAGTGGTCGGAGCGCCCGGTGTGGATCACCGGCTTCGACCACCGGATGGAGACCCACTCACTGGGGGCGCGGGATCTGACGTCGTCGCCCTCGGTGGCCAAGGCCGCCGAGGTGGCGGGCGTGTCGGCCGGCAAGGTCGACATCGCCGAGCTCCACACACCTTTCGCCCACCAGGAGGTCATCGTCAAGGAGGCGCTCGGCCTCGACGACTCCGTGGTGATCAACCCCTCGGGTGGGCCGCTGGCCGCCAATCCCCTGATGTCGGCCGGACTCATCCGCATCGGCGAGGCGGCCAGCCGGATCCGCGCCGGCCAGGCTGACCGGGCCGTAGCCCACGCCACGTCGGGCCCCTGTCTCCAACAAAATCTCGTGTGCGTCCTGGAAGGTGCGTGATGGCAGAGCGCTGTGCAGTCATCGGTGTGGGCCAGACCCACCACAAGGCCAAGCGGGACGACGTGTCCATCGCCGGGCTCGTGCGCGAGGCGGCCAAGATGGCCCTGGCCGACGCCGACCTCACCTGGTCGGACATCGACGCGGTGGTCATCGGCAAGGCTCCCGACATGTTCGAGGGCAACATGATGCCGGAGATCTATCTCGCACCCGCCCTCGGCGCTGTCGGCAAGCCGATGTTCCGGGTCCACACCGCAGGCTCGGTCGGCGGCTCGACGGCACTGGTGGCGGCCCACCTGGTCAAGTCAGGCATCCACAAGCGGGTGCTGACCGTCGCCTACGAGAAGCAGTCCGACTCGGACGCCATGTGGGCCCTGTCGGTGCCCCAGCCGTTCGCCGCCCCGCTGCTGGCCGGTGCCGGGGGCTACTTCGCCCCGCACATCCGCGCCTACATGCGCCGGTCCGGCGCCCCCGACTACATCGGACGCATGGTGGCGGTCAAGGACCGCAAGAACGCAATGCGCAACCCGTATGCCCACCTGCACATCGCCGACATCGACATGAAGATGGTCGAGGAGTCGATGATGCTGTGGGACCCGCTGCGCTACCTCGAGGCGTGCCCGTCGTCCGACGGCGCGGCGGCCATGGTGCTCGCCGCGGAGGACGCGATCTCGGGCGGGTACCCGCCGGCTTGGATCCACGGCACGGCCATGCGCTCGGAGCCGACCATGTTTGCCGGGCGCGACCAGATCAATCCGCAGGCGGGGCGGGACTGCTCTGCCGACGTCTACGCCCAGGCGGGGGTGACCGATCCGCGCAAGCAGTTCGACTGTGCCGAGGTCTACGTGCCGTTCAGCTGGTACGAGCCGATGTGGCTGGAGAACCTCGGGTTCTGCGACCTGGGCGACGGTTGGAAGCTGACCGAGTCGGGGGCCACGGCCTTCGACGGCGACATCCCCTGGAACGCCTCGGGCGGTGTGCTCTCCTCCAACCCCATCGGCGCCTCGGGCATGCTCCGCTTCCTCGAGGTGGCCATGCAGGTCCGCGGTCAGGCGGGTGAGCACCAGGTCGACGGGGCCAAGCTGGCGCTCGGCCAGGCCTACGGCGGCGGATCGCAGTTCTTCGCCATGTGGGTCGTCGGCAGCGCCAAGCCCTAGTCGGCGACGCGTGCCCCGGGCCGTCCGGGGCGCTAGGAAGTGGGCCATGGACGACCATGCCCACGCGCCCGATCCCACGGTTTCCGCCGGTCACCTCGTCGAGGTCGGGGAAGGCGTCTTCGCCTGGCTCCAGCCCGACGGGACCTGGTGGCTCAACAACGCAGGTGCCGTGACCGGCTCCGACGGGACCCTGGTGGTCGACACGTGTGCCACCGAGGCCCGCACCAGGCGGTTCCTCGACGCACTGGACGGGACCACGGGCGGCATGCCGGTCCGGTTCGCCGTCAACACCCACGAGCACGGCGACCACACCTACGGCAACTCGCTCCTGCCGGACGACGCCGTCCTGATCGGCCACGAGGCGATGCGCGAGCACCTGCTGCGCGACCCGCTGCTCGACCGGGGCGCGGTCCACTGGACCCCGGTACCCGACTGGGGCGCCGTGACCCGCAGGGTGCCCGTCGTCACGGTCCGGTCCGACCTGACCGTGCACCTCGGCGGTCGGCGCATCGACGTCGTCCACCCCGGCGGGCCGGCGCACACGTCGGGTGATCTCGTTGTCTGGCTGCCCGAGGACCGCGTGCTGTTCGCCGGCGACCTGCTGTTCGTCGGACTCACGCCACTCGTGTTCGGGGGATCGGTCGAGGGGGCACTCCGGTCGCTCGAGTGGCTCGCGGGGTTCGGGCCCGATGTGGTGGTGCCGGGCCACGGCCCGGTCACGTTGGCGGCCGACCTGCCGGCGGTGCTCGCCGACCACGAGCGGTACTACCGGTTCGTCCTCGGTCTGGCGTCGGACGGCCGGTCCGAGGGGATCGGCCCCCTCGAGCTGGCGCGGAGCGCCGACCTCGGACCGTTCGCCGACTGGCCGGACGGCGAGCGGCTGGTACTCAACCTCCACCGGGCCTATGCGGAGGCTGACGGCGTCCCCCTCGACATGATGGCTGCCCTCGACGACGCCACGTCGTGGAACGGCGGACCGCTCACCACCCACGTCTGCTGCTTCGGCTGAGGGTCCGGCCCGGCCCGGGATGCCCGGGCCCCGGGCGGCGGCGCCTGGGTGGCGGGCTCGACCGGGCGGCACCATGACCCTGGGGATACGATGGCGGCGTGAAGTGAGTTCCGGTCGACCACGCCCTGTCACGTTCCCTGGTCCCGGAGGTCTTCTGTGCCCGCGTCACACTCGTCCCTTCCCTCACGTCGCGTCGGCCCGTCTCCGGCGGCCACGCTCGTCGCCCGCGCCGTCTCCCACGACCGCGGTGGGCGCACCGTCCTGTCGGATGTCTCGCTGACCGTCGGTCCCGAGGCGTGCGTCGGTGTGACCGGTCCCAACGGTGTCGGTAAGACGACGCTCCTGCGACTGCTGGCCGGCATCGAGCAGCCGGATGCCGGCTCGGTGACACTCGACCCACCGGGTGCGACCGTGGGCTACCTCGCCCAGGAGCACGAACGCGTGCCGGGGGAGACCGTCCGCCGCCACCTGACGAGGCGGATCGGCGCGCAGGGTGCGGAAGACGAGCTCCAGGCCGCGGCGGCCGGGCTGGTGGCCGGCACCCCCGAGGCCGAGTCACGGTACGAGACGGCACTGGAGCGGTTCACCTCGCTGGGTGCCGCCGACGTCGACGCCCGGATCGACGCCGTACTCGACGACCTGGGGCTCGGCGCAGCACTCGCCGGACGGGAGGCGTCGACCCTGTCGGGTGGCCAGGAGGCCAAGGTCGCCCTGGCTGCCATCGAGCTCTCGAACTTCTCGATCACCCTGCTCGACGAGCCGACGAACGACCTCGACTTCGACGGCCTGCGGCGGCTCCAGTCCTGGATCGGGCGCCGATCGGGCGGCATGGTCGTCGTGTCCCACGACCGGGCATTCCTCGAGCAGACGGTCACGACGGTCCTCGAGCTCGACGAGCACGACCACACCGCGCGGGAGTTCGGCGGTGGATGGGCGGGCTTCCAGGCGGAGCGGGCGACGTCCCGCCGCCAGTCCGAGGAGGCCTACGAGCTCTACCGCTCCACGCGGTCCGGCCTCCAGGAGCGGGCGAACCGCCAGCGACAGTGGGCGACCTCAGGCGTTGCCCGCGAGTCCCGGTCGCCCCGCGACAACGACAAGGCGCAGCGTGACTTCCGCATCAACAGGACCGAGAAACTGGCGTCCAAGGCCCGCCAGACCGAGCGGGCGCTGGCCTCGCTCGACGAGGTGGCGAAGCCGTGGGAGGGCTGGGACCTGCGCTTCAGCATCGAGGAGACCGAGCGTGCCGGGGCGATCGTGGCCCGGCTCGACTCGGCCGTCGTCACACGCGGCGGGTTCGTCCTCGGGCCGCTCGACCTCGAGATCGCATGGGGGGACCGCCTGGGGCTGACGGGGCCCAACGGGTCGGGCAAGTCGACACTGGTGGCCGCCCTCCTCGGCGACCTGCCCCTGACGTCCGGCGAGCGGTGGTTCGGTCCGAGCGTCGTACCGGGGGTGCTCGGCCAGGACCGACGGGCGCTCGGGGGAGACCGCGACCTGGTCCGGGAGGTGTGCGACCGCTGCCGGGTGACGCTGTCCGAGGCACGCTCGCTGCTGGCCAAGTTCGGACTCGAGGCCGAGCAGGTGACCCGGCCGGCCGGAACGCTGTCACCGGGCGAGCGCACGCGTGCCGAGTTGGCCGTGTTCCAGGCACTCGGGGTGAACCTGCTGGTGCTCGACGAGCCCACGAACCACCTGGACCTGCCGGCCATCGAGCAGCTCGAGTCGGCACTCCGCTCCTTCGCCGGGACGCTCCTGCTCGTCACCCACGACCGGCGGATGCTCGAGTCCGTGGCACTGACCCGGACCGTCGAGCTCGGCTGAGCCCCTGATCGGCCCGGTCAGGGTGCGGTGGCGGCCCTCCGGCGGAGCGGCGGTTCCGTGGGCGGCGGCCGTCGGCGTGCCGGCAGTTCGGCCAGCAGTGTGGCCGTGGCGTCGGCGACCGCCCGGACGGCGCGCTCGACGGCCTCCACCGTGGCCGGCGAGGTCGACTGCAGGCCACCGACCTTCCGTACGTACTGGCGGGCGGCGGCCTCGACCTCGTCCAGGGTGGCCGCGGGCTCGAGCCCCCGCAGGATCGTGATGTTCCGGCACATGATCCGACCCTATGCCTGCCCCATCCGTCCCGCTCGAGTCGGCCCACCGGTCGAGCGCTGTGCGTGGTCGCGCTCCCGGGCCGGTCCACCGCGCCGGTCCGGTCGCCCCTCAGGCCGCCCCGGGTGCCTTGTAGCCGCTGAACACGTCCCGCCCGAAGGTGGCGCTGACGGTCGCGGCCTGGCCCAGCTTGGACAGGCCGAACAGATCCTCGATCGTCCCCAACGTGGAGAAGTGGTTGTAGGGGACGACGCTCACGGTGCCGGGCTTGATGAAGGGCGACACCAGCACCGTCCCCGTCCGGCCACCGCCGGGTCCCGACAGGCCCGGGAGCGCGGCGGCCGGGCCGGGCTGCTCGTTGCAGCATGCGGAGGCGTCCTCGTTCGGGCCGTCCACGTCGGCCTCGTCGAAGCTGACGATCAGCAGCCCGTCGCTGCGGAATGCGGGCGACTGGGTGATGCGCGGCACCCAGGTCGACAGGAAGGCGTCGATGTTGGCACCGGCCGTCGGGGCACCGGACTGATTGACGCATGGCGCGTCGTGGCCGTCGGCACACAGGTTCGGCGTGATGAAGCTCAGGTTCGGCGTCGTCGACACCTTCTCCAGATCGGTCGCCAGTCCGGTCGTCCCGGCAGGGGCCGACGCAGGCAGCGCACCCGAGGTCGTGCCGAGGGGGACCACCCGCGCGTCGCACAGTGCGGTGTCGTCGATGATCGAGTGGAAGTAGACAAACGGGTCGTGCCGGGTGGCGTAGCCGTCACCGGGCACCGCCTTCTGGGTCTGGTCGGCGGTTCCCACGGCCGGGTGACCGCAGACCGCCGACTCCCGGGTCGGGTCGTTGCCCATGTCCTGCATGTAGGCCTTCCAGGTGAGGTGGGCCGCGTCGAGTTGGTCGGCGATGGTCGGCACCGACGATGGGAAGACGCATCCGGAGTCGCTGATCTGCCCGTCCGGCGCCAGGGTGGCCGTGGACGGGAAGTCGGCGAACACCTGGCAGTCGGCCTGGTTGTCCGGATTCGGGGCCTGACCCGAGATCAAGGCGATGTAGTTGTCGTTCGAGAAGTGGCCGATGCCGTGGTACTCGCTGAGCTGTGCCCCCGAGGCGGCCAGGGTGGTGGCGAGGTACGGGTCGGAGGCCGGGTTGCCGAAGGTGTCGGCGTAGCCCTCGTTCTCCAGCACGATCACGAACACGTGGCGGATCGGCGGCAGTCCGGTCGACGTGCTGACGGCCGGGGGCTGGGCCTTGCCGGTGGCGGGCGTCGTGGCGGTGGTGGCCGTGGACGACGACCCCGAGGAGCAGGCGGCCGCCACGACGGCGAGTGCGCCCGTCAGGGCGAGCGCCACGCTCCGGCCGGCCCGGCGCGTGGCGTGGCGCTGTTCTGGTGAGGTGTCCCGGGTGGCATCCATGCCGGTGTTCTAGCAGCCCCGGGCTGTCCCGGCAGGAGTCCAGCGGCCCGGTACAGTGGGCGTCCTCGCCGATCTCCCGGAGGAATACCATGAAAATTGTCGTGGACTACGACGAGTGTGCAAGCAACGCCGTCTGCATGGGCATCGCACCCGAGGTCTTCGAGGTCCGTGACGACGGGTTCCTCTACGTGCTGAACGAGACCCCGGCCGAGGAACTCCGCGAGAAGGTCCGCCAGGCCGCCAACGGCTGCCCCACGGGCGCCATCACCATCGTCGAGGACGAGTAAGGCCCGGGTGGCACCAGACACCCCGAGGGTGCGGTTCGCACCCTCGCCGACCGGCTACTTCCATGTGGGGAGCGCCCGGACGGCGTTGTTCAACTGGCTCGTCGCGCGTCAGTCCGGCGGCACCTTCGTGCTGCGCATCGAGGACACGGACGCCGAGCGCAACCGGGAGGAGTGGGTCGACGGCATCCTGTCGGCCCTGCACTGGCTCGGCATGGAGGCAGACGAGGGTCCCTACCGCCAGTCGCTGCGCACCGGCCGCTACCACCAGGCTATCGACGCGCTCTGGGATGCCGGTCTCCTGTACGCCTGTGCGTGCACCCATGACGAGGTCACCGCCCGCAACAAGGCAGCCGGGATCCTGACGCCGGGCTACGACGGCCACTGCCGCGCCCTGGGCCTGCCCCGGGGCGAGGGACGGGCACTGCGGTTCATCACGCCCGACGAGGGGACCGTGGTGGTCCCCGACGTGATCCGTGGGGACGTCGAGTTCCCCTGCCAGGCCATGGACGACTTCGTGGCCGTCAAGGGCAACGGTGCACCGCTGTTCGTGCTGGCCAACGTGGTCGACGACATCGACATGGCCATCACCCACGTGATCCGGGGCGAGGACCTCCTTCCCACCACGCCCAAGGGCATCCTCATGTGGGACGCCCTGGCCGGCATCGGCTGGACCACCGACGGCACCGTCGGCCCGGCGGAGGAGCCGACGCCACCACTGCCCGTCTTCGCCCATCTGCCGATGCTGGTCAACGAGGCCCGCAAGAAGCTGTCCAAGCGCAAGGACCCGGTGGCCGTCGAGACCTACCGCGACCAGGGCTACCTTCCCGACGCCTTCGTGAACTACCTGGGGCTCCTCGGGTGGGGCCCGCCCAACGACCGGGCCGAGGTGTTCACCCGGGACCAGATGGTCGACTGGTTCGCGCTGGCCGACGTCAACCACTCCCCGGCATTCTTCGACGTCGCCAAGCTCACGCACATGAACGGCGAGTACATCCGGGCCATGGCACCCGAGGACTTCATCGAGGCGTGCCGGCCGTGGCTCGAGGGCGACAGCGCGCCGTGGCCCGCGGGCTCGTTCGACGAGGCTGCCTTCCGGGCCATGGCGCCGGTGGTCCAGGAGCGCGTCGCCGTCCTCGGCGAGGTACCGGGCATGGTCGACTTCCTCTTCCTCGACACCCCCGACATCGACCCCGACTCGTGGCAGAAGGCACTGGCCGGCGACGACGACGCCCCGGCGATCCTGTCCGCCGCCACCGCCGCGTACGAGGCACTCCGGGCCGACTGGACGGCGGGCGCCCTGCATGCGGCCACCCTGGAGGTGGCCGAGTCGGTCGGTCGCAAGCTCGGCAAGGCCCAGGCCCCGGTCCGGGTGGCCGTGACCGGTCGCAGGGTCGGCCCCCCGCTGTTCGAGGCCCTCGAGGTGCTCGGCCCCGACCGCACCCTCGCCCGGCTGGCGGACGCACGCGCCCGCCTGTCCGACGGCGGTCCCGTCCCGACATGACCTGCGGCCCGGCCGCACCCGGCCCGGACCGCTGATCCCGGTCCACCCCGGCATCCCACTGATCGCCCTCCGCATGCTCCGGCTCCTGCTCCGTCTGCTCAAGTACCTCCTCATTGCCGTGCTCGTCTACCTCGGGGTGACGGCCTGGCAGGTGTGGCGGACGGGCCAGCAGTACGCGCCGCAGGCCGCCGGGGCCATCGTGGTGATGGGTGCCGCCCAGTACGACGGAGTGCCGTCGCCCGACCTGCAGGCCCGCCTCGACCAGGCCGCCCTGCTGTGGCACCAGCACTACTCGTCCACGATCATGGTCACCGGTGGCAAGGAGCCGAGCGACACGTACACCGAGGCGGAGGCGGGTGCCCGCTACCTCCGGTCGGTGGGGGTGCCGGACTCCGACATCCTCCAGGCCGAAGGACGCGACTCGTGGGAGAACCTGGCCGAGGCCGCACCGCAGCTCATCGCCCGTGGCGACACGGACGTGCTGATCGTCACGGACAAGTTCCACGTGGCCCGCAGCATGGCCATCGCCTCCTCGGTGGGGCTCACGCCGCACCCGACGCCGACCCAGACGTCGCCCATCCGGGGTCTGTCCGCTGTGCCCTATTACGCCAAGGAGACCGCGGGTGTGGCGCTCGGCCGCATCATCGGCTTCGACCACCTCGACTCGGTGCACTCGTTCGGCCTCGCCCCTGCAGGCGGTCGGGCGACCGGTTAGCCGAGGACCACGCCGGGCAACTCGGCGATCGAGCCGAGCAGGTGGGTGTGCGGCGCCTCGCCCAGCTCGTCGGCCGAGTGGGCACCGGTCAGGACCCCGGCCACCACGGAGGCCCCGGAGCGGGTGCCGGCCAGGAGGTCGGACGTCGTGTCGCCCGCCACGGCCACCTCGGCGACGTCGTCGATCCGCAGGCGGAGCACGGCGGTCAGGATCATGTCGGGCCAGGGCCGTCCCCGTCCGGCGTCGACGGGGGACAGCGCGAGGTCGATGCGGCCCGCCCAGTCGAGCGTGTCGATGATGCGGTCGCGGGTGGCGGGCGAGAACCCGGTGGTGAGGCAGATCCGCACCCCGGCATCGCGCAGGGTGGCGAACACCTCCTCCGAGCCGGGCAGTGCCGCCACCTCGCCACGGTCGACGGCCTGGTCGAAGGCGGCCTCGAAGGCGGTGTTGGCCCGCTCGGCCCGGTGCCGGTCGCCACCGAGGAGCTCGGTGAACACGGTGATCTTGGACTGGCCCATGGTGCGCCGGATGTAGGCGGCGGGGTCGTCCATGAGGTCGCCGGCCACGAGTCCGACGGCGTCGAGGGCGGACTGGAAGGCCTCCTCCACCGCCCCCTCGTCGGCGACGGTGGTGCCGGCCATGTCCAGCGCGGCCAGTCGGATCGGTGGTGTCATCGGGTCAGTCCTTCCCAGGTCTCCTCGGCGATGGCGGGCGACAGGGTCATGCCCCGTCCGGCCGGGCCGGTCACCACGACGACCCCCGGTTGGGGACTGGCGCGGTAGTAGAGGCGGTCGTCGGTCACCACGGCGTACACCCCGGCCCAGCGCCGGACCACCGGCGGCAGTGGCCAGCCGAGAACCGACTCGGCCCGGGCCCGGAGGTCGTCGTAGAGGTGCTCCTCGACGGCGAAGTCGAAGGGCTCGTCGTAGACGTGGGAGTCGCCGATGGTGAGGCCGCCGGCGGCGCGCTGCGAGATCAGGAGCTGCACGCCCCACTCGGCGGTGGACGGCGGCGGCTCGGGGAGCGCGTCCCGGCCGGGCAGGTCGAAGGCCGGGTAGTAGCGCATCGAGTCGGCATCGGCCACAGCGGTGGTGAGCTGCTCGTCGGCAGGGGCCGTCTGCAGCATCTGGAGCCGGCAGCGACGGAGCGGGGCGGCGGCCAGGGTGGCGCCGACGCGGCCCCCGAGGCCGGTCAGGCGGTCGCCGATGCAGAGGACGACGACGGAGCCGTCGTGGCGGCCGCCGAGGTGGTCGACGGCTGTGGCAGTTCCACCGGACGACGTCTCGACGTCGACGACCTGGCGGCGGGGGAGCCACGTGTACCGGCCGGTCGACTCGAGGGTGACCCGCAGGGCACCGAGGACCAGTCCGGGCTCGACGATGGCGTCTCGACGGCACAGCAGCCCGCCGACGAGCTCGCCCCGGACGGCAGGGTTGGCCGACCGGACGCCGGCGGCGTCGAGGAGCTCGAACTCCCGGAGGGCGGCATCTGGCAGGTCGGCCGCCTCAGCCATGAGTGCCAGCTCCGCCTCGTGATGCGCGACGGTGAGCGAGCCGTCGGGCCGGAATCCGATGGCTGGGGAGTGCATGGCCAGCTGCTCCCACAGGTCACGGGCCCGCACGGCCAGGTCGAGCTCGGGGCCCTGGGCGCGACCACTGACCCAGACCAGTCCGAAGTTGCGGACCGAGGCGCGCCGGGGGCCGGCGTCGGCCTCGAGATGGGTGACCTCCCAGCCGCGTCGGCAGGCCTCTAGGGCGTGCATCGTGCCGAGGACGCCGCCGCCGACGATGACCACCCGCTGCGCGTCCACGGCACGATCGTAGTGAGGGCGGAACGTCCCGCCCGACGGCCGTCGTGTACCCGCGGTCGGGGGGTGGCGTGAGGGGCTCGCGAGGGTCGGTCCGGGTTGCCGTCTCGGGGACCCTCCAGGTCGGCTAAATTGGCCTCTCGCCCATTCGGGGGTGGCGCAACTGGCAGCGCGCGTGATTCTGGTTCATGAGGTTGGAGGTTCGAGCCCTCCCCCCCGAGCGCTTGCAGTGGCCCTGATCAGGGCCGGTGTGGCAGATTGCTCCCCCGGGAGTGATCGAGTGCAGTACCGAGGTATCGGGCCGCCTTCGGGCGGCCCGTCAGGGTCCCATCGTCTAGAGGCCTAGGACACCACCCTCTCAAGGTGGCGACACGGGTTCGAATCCCGTTGGGACTGCCAGTGAAATGGCCAGCTCAGAGAGTATTTCTCCTCTGAGTTGGTCTCGTTGCTATCCTCATAGCCAGAAGAACCCAACAGAAAACCCAACATGGGGCGGGGGAGTTCGATGGCAGGAAGCATGCGACTGGTCGGTGATCCTGATGTCTGGGAACTCCGGGTGTATGTGGGCCGGGATAGCGAGGGCCGGGTGCGGCACGTCCACCGACGGTTCCGTGGAGCTCGCCGGGCCGCAAAGCGGGAGCTCGCACGCCTGGTGACCGAACAGGAGGCGGCGCCGACTCCGGTGGCCGAGGCGTCCTCTTTGTGGGGACCGAGGACAACGGTCAACGACGCCATCACGGCGTGGAAGGCCAACGGCTGGTCCGATCTTTCGCCCAATACCGCCTCCGACTACGAGACGGTGTGGACCCTTCATATCGAGAAGTCGATCGGCCGGCGCCGCATCGCAGCGCTGACGCCATTCGACGTGGAGCAGTTCCTCCGGACGCTCAAGGACTCGGGACTTTCCCAGGAACGGGTCCGCCGCATTCGGGCGATCCTCCATCGGGCCTGTCGGCTGGCTCGAAAGTGGAGTGGAAACACTCTCCCTAACCCCATCACCGACACCGAACTCCCGGTGTGGAGCCTCACTGAGGGAAGCGATGAAGTCCGTTCGCCGAGTGTCGACGAAGTCAAAGCGATCCTGACGGTCGCTCGCACGGGGGATCCCCGGATCGCCGCATTCGTTCGACTGGTGACAGCGACGGGCCTCCGAAGGGGAGAGGCATGTGCACTTCGGTGGTCGGACGTGGACATGGATGGCCAGCGGATCCGTGTCGACAAGTCCGTCGTGATCGGTCGATCGGGGATCCAGGTCAAAGCTCCGAAGACAAGGGCGAGCATCCGAACCATCGCGGTCGACGGGGGCACGCTCGACCAACTGCGAACCCTCCGGAGGCGCCAGGACGAGATCGCGGGAGCGTGCGGAGTGACCCTGGGACGAGAAGCCTTCATCTTTTCGCTCGAAGCCGATGGACTCGAGGCACCCCGACCTGACTCGCTCAGCCGCACCTTTGCCCGACTCCGGGACAAGGCCGGCGTGGCATCGGACATCCACTTGCATTCCCTCCGTCATTTCGTGGCCACCGAGCTCGATTCCGTGATCTCCGAGAGTCAGAAGCAGGCCAGGCTGGGCTGGTCGACGGTCCAGATGGCCCGGCACTACACCGACAGCGTCAGCGCAGAGGATCAGCGGGCGGCCGACCACATGGGCGACCTGTTTGGTGAATTAGGGAGCCGCGATGGCGGTGGCGATCAGCCGGTGACCAAGCCCATGGCCTCGTAGCGGGCTTGATCCATCGAAGGCGGAATCGCTCCGGTTGCGCACTCACCCAGACGGCGTCGGTGGAGCCACATGCCCTGGAACGTTGCCGGCGATCAGGTTCTCGACGGCGAGCCGTGGAATCCGGATTCGGGACCCGATGCGAAACACCGGAAGTGGGAGCGTTCCGGCCTTAACTGCCCGGTAGAGGGTCGAGCGGGTCTCCCCCAAGAGCATCGCTGTCTCTTCGACGCTGAGCAATGGACTGGGGTTCACGTTCTTCCGATGGGTGGGCATGGCGCCTCCTCGATGCATTGCCAGGACCGCGTGCACTGGACCTCTCCAATCGTCCTGACGGACGTCACCCCCAACGTCACCTGCCGGTACTGTGCCGGGAACTGAGAATCGTCCCGAACGTCACCCTGGCCCGGATTGGACGTCACCCGCTGGAGACGAACGTCACCCCGGAATGTCACCCTCCCTGGTAGAGGGGATGTTCGCCAATAATCCGGCCAGACCATGACGAACTCATCCGCGACGGAGGCGCGCTGTTTCACGGATGCCGCAATCCGCGAGCAAGGGTCGCTGTCGGCCGTCGCCACGGCGTGGTTGGTTTCGCCGTCGATTCGCCCAGCTCGGTGCTACCGCCGGTCTTCGCGCGCGTCTGGCTCAGGCCGGACCCTTTCGCTCAGCCGGTGCCTGTTGGTGATTCTGTCTTCATCGGGGCAATGTCGTACCGCACTCGACGCAGTGGAACGGGAACGATCGGGGCGACCTGGCGGGCATCGAGCCCTCCTGGTCGCCAGCACGGCTGATGCAGATCGGCTCGCCGAACCCTGGTCGACAATTTCCACACCTGTGCATCATCGGATGCGACCGTCACCCTCGCCCCTCGTGAGGCTCGGGCCCGTGACGGTGGCCGGGGCGGTGCTTGCTCGAGCGGCGCTTCATCGAATGCAACTGTGTGGACTCGTTGTACCGCCCGCACGGCATCAAGCTGACCCTGTCCTGTAGGCGGTCGGGCGGGCTCAATGCCCGCTCGTTCGCCTTCCTTGTTCCCCGGTTGCCTTTCGGTCTCAAATCGACGTGATCCGGTCTCTGGGGTGACGATCCGCACTTGAGTGCACAGGTGTGGTCGCCAATGGTCCCGCTCCCGCAGAACTGAGGGTGACGTTGCCATCGGTGTCCACGGCGGGCCCAATGCCCGCTGGGGCGCCGTCCCGTTCGGGAGCACCGACGAGAGCGCTCCGATTGCCTCCGGATCGAATTGGGGCGGGGGCGCGAGCGGCGTGTCAGCATCTCTCCAGTGGGCGTCGGAGCGGCCGCTGCGGCGACGGATCTGCGATCTGCTAACCGTTCACCTCATTCGTTCCTGATGCATTCGCGCTCATTCGTCCGTTCGACCGCCGTGATTTCTCGTGAAATTGGGTTGACGAGCTCGTACGGGTAGGCAGATACTCGCAACAGAGAGTGCTCATTGAACTACGTAGAGCGGTCACTCTCCGGCGAACGTAGCGGGTGCTGAGTCTCCGGAGTCCATGAGCTTCCTGGCGTCGCATCGTCTGCTCCGTAACCGATGGTTACAGCGGATTCGAGGAGACGAGGGGCATATGTCGAGCAACTCTGTAGTGGCGCGCGCTACAACACGGAACCGGCTGGTGCGGTCCGCCATGGTGGTCGCCATCATGTTCGGCTCGATGGTTGCCGTGCAGCTGGCGGGTGCCGGTCCGGCTGGGGCCGTGGCTCCATCTGCTGCCATCGGGCTGGCGTCATCCCATGCGACCCGCCACCTTCCCGGCTGTGCTCCGGGTTCCTATCCGATCAACTGTGCCAGCGGAGACTTCTGGCACACCTTCACGGATGTGTCCGTTTCGGGCCGAGGACCGGATCTCGACCTCACCCGCACCTACAACTCGCTCAACGCGGCGAAGAAGGGCATTTTCGGATACGGATGGACGTCATCCTACGAAACGAACCTCGTCGTCAATGGCGACGGATCGATCACGGTCACCGAGGACGACGGTTCCCAGGTGACCGCCGAGCCCAACGGCAGTGGTGGCTTCACCGTGCCGGCCTGGGCCGATTCGACGCTGGTCGCGAACACCGGTGGCACCTATACCTTCACCCGACAGCGCACGGAGATCTTCACCTTCACCTCGACGGGCCAGCTCACGTCGATCGGTGATCCCGACGGCGACACCACGACCCTCGCCTACTCGTCGGGCAAGCTCCACACTGTCACCGATGCGGCGGGTCGGGCGATCACCTTCACGTTCGGCACGAACGGGCTGGTCTCCCAGGTGACCGACCCCGACTCACAGAACACCACCTACGCCTACACCACCTCTGGCGACCTGAAGAGCGTGACCGATCCAGCAAGTCGCGTTACCTCGTTCACCTACGACACCAGCAATCTCCTCCTCACCATGAAGAAGCCGAACGCCAAGAAGTTCACCAACAGCTATGACTCTGGCGATCGTCTGCTGACTCAGACCGACCCCAAGGGGCTGGAGACGACCTATGCCTACGGCGGGGACAACTTCTCCTCATCGGGCGGGACCACCACGATCACCGATCCCCATGGCAACGTCGAAGTGCAGAACTTCGCCAACGGGGAGCTGATGTCTGACGTCATGGGCTCGGGCACCTCGGTGGCCGCCACCACCAGCAACACCTACGACTCGACGACATTGGGCATCACGGCTGTGACCGACCCCAACAGCCACACCAGCTCGGCCACCTTCGATGCCGATGGCAACGAGCTGACCTCCACGGATGCTCTCGGCAACACCACGACGACGATGTACAACGGGTTCGACGAGCCCCTGATGGTGACCGATCCCAAGGGCAACGTCACCACCACCACCTACGACGCCAACGGCAACAAGCTCACGACGACGACGAGCACGAGATCGTCCGTCGACGCGGACGGCACGAACTCCGCCACCGGCATCAGCTGTCCATCGACGTCGTTCTGTGCCAGCGTGGACTTTGCTGGAAACGTGCTGACCTCGACCAACCCCACCAGCGGATCCCCGGTGTGGACCCCGGCCAAGATCGACACGACATCGGGCTCGGCGCTCGAGAACATCACGTGCCCGTCGGCAGCGCTGTGCGTCGCAGTCGATTCGACCGGCAACGTGTATACGTCTACCAACCCGACCGGCGGCGCCTCGGCGTGGACGGCGGCCCACGTCGACAGCAACACGAATCCCCTGAATATTGGATCGTGGACCGGCCTGTCCTGTCCATCTACCACCCTCTGTGTCTTCACGGACTACTACGGCAATGTCTTCACCTCCACCAATCCGACCGGTGGCGCCTCGACCTGGACCGAGGCGAATATCGCTGGGACCGCCACCGATGGTTCCAGTGACATCGAGTCGCTGTCATGCCCGACGACGACCCTGTGTGTCGCCGGCGACGCCGTCGGAGGGATGCTCACCACCACCAATCCGACCGGCGGGGCATCGGCCTGGCACGTGTATTCGGCCGATGCCAGCGCCATCGTGGGTGTGTCATGTCCGTCGGCCAGCTTGTGTGTGGCGGTCGATTTCGGCGGCGGATATATCACCTCCGCCAACCCGGCCACGTGGTCAAGCACGACGGGACGCTTCTCCATCGATCCTTCGCACTACTTCTCGGCCATCTCGTGCGCATCGACGACCAGCTGCGTGGCGACGGATGCCGGCGGCAATGTCTTCACCTCCTCCAACCCGACCGCCGGCTTCTCGGCGTGGAGCGCCAACGGCCTCGATGTCCCGAGGGCCCTGGACACGGTTGTCTGCCTGTCAGCAACACTGTGCGTGGCCGGGGACAACGGGGGCGACATCCTGGCCGGGAACGTCAACACCCCCGTCGAGACCACCACCTACTCCCACGGCGACAGCCATGCGGGTGATGTGACCCAGATGACCGATCCCACCGGTCGGGTGACCAACTACACCTACGACACCTATGGCGACGTGGCGACTACCACCACCTATCCCTCCGGCATCGCCCCCCTTGGCGGCTTGGCTAGCGACATGGGCACCGGCGCCACTACCCTCCCGGTCTCGCCCGAGGCCGTCGGTGACGTCCTGGTCCTCGCCGTGGGGGTCTTCGGCGACGCGACGACGGTGACCTCGCTGTCAGGCGGCGGAGTCACGTCGTGGACCAGGCTCGAACAGTATGCCGATTCGTCTTCCGACGACGTGGAACTGTGGATGGGCAAGGTCACCACGGCCGGGTCTTCGACGATCACCGCCGCCTTCTCGGCCAGCGTCGCGGGCCACTTCGTCGATATCGATGCCCAGGAGTTCGCCAACTTCGGCTCGGCGACCACCTGGACCAAGGACACCGCGGGCGGAAGCGGCAGTTCGGGGTCGACCACCGTGAGCTATCCGAGCCTCACGCCGGCAACGTCCGGGGAGCTGTATATCGGCTTTGCCCCGGCCTACGGATCGGTGGGAAGCGGATCAACACCTGGGTTCACCTATGTACCCGATCCCGGGGACAACATGGTGGTCTATGACCCCGTCGTGTCGTCGACCGTGGCACCGACGGCCCCTCAGGCGCCCTCCAGCGCCTATGGCGCGGTTGGCGCACTCATCGAGGTGTCCGGCAGTTCAGCGAATACCACTCAGGACGTCTTCGACGTGCTCGGCCGGAAAGTGTGCGAGGCGTCGCCGACCGCGACCGCCGCGTCCATCAGTTGCCCCTCAGCTGGTGGGTCCCGGGTCTCGGGGACGACCACGTACGCCTACAACGCGGACGGCCAGCTGACGTCACAAGTGGATCCGCTCGGAAATACGACATCCAACGTCTACGACGTAGACGGCAACGAGACATCGACGACGGATCCGAACGGCAAGGTCACCGCCACTGTTTTCGATGCCGATGATCGGACCACCTCGGTCACGACCGGCTACGGGACGGCTTCGGCCTCCACGACAAGCGACGCCTACGACCTGGCCCCGGGGACCTCGAAGTGTCTGAGCACGGTGAGCGGCGCCACCTATTGCACGACGACCACCGATGGCAACGGTGTGGTCACCGTCGACTACTTCAACGCGATCAATCAGCAGATCACGCAGACCCAGCCGGCAGCGGACGCCACCATCGACACGTACGACGCGGCCGGCAACAAGCTCACGTCGATCGACCCGGACGGCAACGAGACCACCTACACCTACGACTCGGCCAACGACCTGCTCACCGAGACCGAGGGCTACGGGACCTCGGCTGCCGTCACCACTACCTATACCTATGACGCCGACGGCAACAAGCTCTCCATGGAGAACGGGGCGAGTCAGACCACCACCTACGCGTACAACACCTTGAACCAGCTGGTCTCGACCACCGATGCCTTGGGCCATACCACCACCAACACCTACGATGCCAGCGGCAACATGGCCACTCAGACCAATCCGGACGGTCAGACCACCACCTGGTCCTACAACGGCAACAACCAGGTGACTCAGATCAACTACTCGGATGGCACCACCCACTCGGTCGCCTACACCTACAACCCGAACGGCTACGTAGCGACGATGACCGACGGGTCCGGGACCGCCACCGCAACCTACAACGGTGCCGATCAGTTGACCGCGTACCAGAACGGGGCAGGTGCCACCGTCTCCTACGGCTACGACGCCAATGGGAACAACACCACGCTCACGTATGCCACCGGAAAGACGGTGACCAACGCGTACGACTCCCTCAACCGGCTGGTCTCGGTCACCGACTGGAACTCGCAGGCTACGAGCTTCACCTACGACGCCAACGGCGATCAACTGACGGCCACCTATCCCAACGGGGTGACCGACACCCGGACCTACAACTCAGCCAACCAGCTCGCGACTATCAAGGACAAGTTGGGCACGACGACCCTGGCGAGCTTTAGCTACACCCGGGATGCTGACAGCAACATCACCTCAGAGACCGATGTCGGGACCCCGGGGGCTGGGACCACAACCAATACCTACAACCCACTTCAGGAGGTCACTGCCGCCGGTTCGAGCTCATTCACCTACGACTCGGCCAAGAACCTCACGAAGGCGCCGAACGGCAGCACCCAGGGGTTCAACGCCGACGATGAGGCGTGCTGGTCCGGATCGGGGGCGGGTACCTGCAGCGCTCCACCAACCGGAGCCACGACGTATGCCTACTCTCAAGAGGGCAACCGGACCGCAACGACCCCATCGACCGGCACCTCTGACTCCTACGGGTGGACACAAAGCAATCAGTTGAAGAGCTTGACACCCTCAACCGGCAGCGCTACCAGTTACGTCGAGGATGGCAACAGCCTCCTCCAGAGCGAATCCACCGGCTCGACCACCACCAACTTCACCTGGAATCCTCAGCCCAGCCTTCCACTGATGCTCTCGGACGGCACCAACTACTACATCTATGGCAACGGGACCGATCCGATTGAACAGATCGCGGTTTCCGGAGGTGCCACCAGCTACCTCCAGTCCGACCAGTTGGGCTCGACCAGGCTGATAACCAACTCGTCCGGATCGGTGACTGGATCATTCACATTCGGGGCCTGGGGAACCGAGACCGGATCGTCAGGGACTGCGACGACGCCTTTCCTCTTCGCCGGTGAGTACTACGACAGTGCCTCGGGCCTCTACTACATGAGGGCGAGGTGGTATGACCCGGGGACAGGTGCGTTCGTCAGCATGGATCCTGACGTGGCGCAGACTATTCAGCCGTATAGCTACGCAGATGACAATCCAATCGAGCAAACTGACCCTTCTGGCGATTATCCGAACTGCGAAGCGAAGGTGAATAATATTCACCAGTCGAGCCATGTTGGTGGTACTGTAAACGTGGTGTACCAGATGCGATGCTCCGATTGGGTCTATTTCATTACAATGACCGTCGCACTATATAAGCAAGGATTCCTGGGCTGGTATCAGCAAAGCAGTAAGTCGAGTTGGACCTTTGAGCAGTCTTCTTTCTCCATCAACACAGCCGTCGCTTGCACATCGTCAGCATCCTCCGTATTCATGGCCCAAGGCACAAGCACGATCACGCATCAGGACGGATCCAAGTGGTACAGCAGTGGAACGGATGGGGCTAGGCGGTTGCGATGTGGCACTCCGGGCGGATAATCGCATGTTGAACTATAGAGGTGGCCAACCGTCACCTGGGCATGACAGGCCGGACGCAGGCGCCATGCGATCCGAGATGCATTCGAGTTGACTCGATTCGTGCCAATCCCAATACTGCAATAGTGAGATTGCAGAGAAAGGACCTCAAGACCATGATAGATGGAGTGCGGTGGCTTGCAGATACAAGCCCCGCTAACTGGATCAATCCTCTCCTGCATCCTCCCTTTGTCGACACGGGATCTATTGTGCCAGTCGGATTCGAAAGCTACTGCCGGATTTTCCACCCCATTCGAAGCCGTGAGTTGGGCTCAGGAATGATTACATGGGCTGAACTTGCAACCAGAAATGATCGTCATGTGCATCCTGAAATGCAGTTTCACGCAATCAGCACTCCGCGTGGGACCCCTAGTCCCCAAACCTATGAGCGAGGAATAGGGCCAGAATGGGGATCTCTTCCCCTAGAGGAGCGCTTCGAGCTCATAAGGCAGCTAGGGCCAGCCACTCAGACGCGCGAAAGGTGCTGGTTCCTCATGTGGGAGGGCTTTGGAGACGTTAGCTTCGGATCCGCGGCGCGTGTGGAGATTGGACAACGAGACTACGCAATGTATGCAGGGCCAATAGAGGCGGCCGCGATTTCGCTGAATGATCGAGTTCCATCAAACTCACCGAATATGTGGTGGCCCGAGGACCGAGCATGGATCGTCGTGACTGACATAGATTTTGCTTGGACATATGTTGGCGGACATGAGGACATTATTGGTCGGCTTGTTTCCAGTCAAACGCTTGAGGCATTTCCGTGTCAGATTACGGACAAGCCATTTTATAACAGTGATACATTGAACAAATAGCGTTGTGGCCATTAAGGCGACTGTCGGCGAATTGGTCGCAGGAGCAAGTACACATTGCGCATCGACTGGGCGGACCGTCGGGCTCGCGACGGCACTTCGGATCACCTGCCGGACGGGTCGATCACACCTTCACCATCGTCGAGCGCAATACCAAACCCAACATTCCACCCAACAACTCCGTTCAAGAGTGTCCCGTGACGACGCAGTGGGTTCCGCCGATCGTCCGGCGCGCCCGTTCTGAGGTGGGGAATTGAGATTCAGCAGGACAGGCTGGGTCGCGATGCAACGAACCGGCTCGCCCTCTCAAGGTGGCGACACGGGTTCGAATCCCGTTGGGACTGCCAATACGCTTATGCTTATAGCCAATAGCGGCCCTATCAAGCGATGCCCATTCAACGAGTGGATCAAGAGATAGGTGCAGGCTGGCAACGCTGAAACGGTAAGGCTCCCGAAGTAACTGCCCTCAGAAGTGTGGGGCTCGTTCGATCAGTCGAGGTCCGCTGTGATTGTCAGAACGCGGGCGACTGCTGCTTCCGCGGAATCAACGCTCTCGATAGAAATAACGCTTCCCCCATCGTCCGACACCACCCAGCCGCGAAGACTTACAACCGGTGTACCGGTTCGTTGAGCGAGCGCAAGTTCATTGAGAGTTCCCCAGCTCCCGCCGATAACGATCAATGCATCTGCGCACCTGACCACGAGGCCATTGCGCATCTCACCCAGGCCAGTTGGAAGCGCAATGGTTTGGTGCTGGTTGCCGTCGGACCGGTCGTGACCGGGGAGAATGCCAACGGAGAGCCCGGATGCCTGAGATGCACCCTCTGAGGCTGCCGCCATGACCCCACCTAGACCACCTGTGATCACGGCAACGCCATGCTCGGCAAGGAGACGACCGACAGTCAGAGCGTCTTCACAGTCTCTCTGAGTCGCTCCGTCACCGGGACCGATGACGGAGACGTATCGAATCACTGCCCCTCTCCTGGGGAAGTGGCATCTCTGGGAGCGGCCGTGAGAGACATGTCGTTTCGAGAGACCTTTGAAATGAAGTGGGGATCGTTTGCAATCGATTTCATATCATTTGATACAAACTCCCATATGAGTCCGGATTTGATGAACTTGAGTGCCGGCAAGCTGTTTCCTCTGCGAATTACATTCCCGTACAGGCGTATCATACCAAAATTAGTTCGATTGTCCCCGTCGGCGCCTTCAAATCGATAGCACGTGTAGCTTGGCATGGTTCGAAGGAAGTGAAGTGAAAGCGCACCACATCCAGGCTCACTCATCGCCTCGCGCTTTACCTCCTCAATCGACTCATAAAGCGCTAGGATATCTTGTGATACTGGGCGTTGAAATCTAACCGAGATTTCGTTCATCAGCTGTTCGTCTGTCGGGTCAGGAATGAAAATCTCGACGGAACCACCGCTTTGGATCATGGCCACCAAGTCACCGAAGTACCGATCACGCCAGTCGGAGTCGACGATGCACACCATGAGGAATCGAGAAGACGTACTGAGCCCAGCTCTTACCTCAGCACTCTTCATCCGGTGGAGAAGAATGTTTGTGAGTCCGAAGCTCTCTGACCCTTCCGCGAGCTCGTAATGAGTACGCAAGAATGACTCTTGGGTTGCCTGAATCTTGTCCTCGAGTAGTTGATAGAGAATGCGCATGTCTTCTTCGCGTTCCTTGCGGGTCCATCGCTCCGCTAGGAGGTTCCACAAGAAGGAGACGGTGCCGGCCGATAGTAAGGCTGCTCCCACTCCAGCTAGGACGGCCTGTTTCCAAGAGTGCTGGTTTGCTGACATCGCAGTCACAGCAAGGCCGATGACGGCAATGAGAACTGAAAGCGTGAGAATGTGCTCCGACGTGAGATTTCTGGACCGTGCCATGCCGTCGAGTGCCTCCGCTCTTCATAGGGATCGGGTCGGCTTAGGTTCTGGTGGTATCCCGCCTAGTTAAGATCGTAGTTCCCAGCGCATCCCGGATCTTGACCTGGGTCAGCGGGCGTGAAGCAATCGTGGTCCGGTGGAAGAAGGTGCGCTCCTTGGCGAAAGCCTCTGCGGCGCCCGCGGTGTGTCTCAACACCTGCAAAGGGTTGCTTCTCGAGGTGCGATTGACAACCGCCCGGACTTCCACCATCATCTCGCCGCAAGGTGTCATGAGAATGAGACCGAAAGTCTCGGTGCTGTGTCGAGGCTGGATCTAGGCGGAGGATTGCGATGAAGTGGCGAGAGTCAGAGTGTCTGAAGTTTCGCGCTGGCACACGATCGGCACTGGTGCCACTAATGACGGTGATTCTCCTTGCGGGGGCATCCACGCTTTATCAGCCGTCGGTTGCGGAAGCGGCATCCCGCGTGCCCGGAGCACCTCGTGCTTCCCAAGCGCCGTCAGCTAGTGCAGTGACTCCTAGCGAAGTACGCGATGCACTTCAGGCGAACACCAATCAACGATTGCTACCCGTCTGTGCTCAGACTACCGGTCCCCATTGCGGTGTCTTGGCAGAATCGGACGGAGCCGGCCATCCTCAGTGGTCAAAGAGTCCGGTCGGTTTTGGAGCCACGGACCTCGAGTCAGCATATGGCGTTTCTGGAGAAGTCCAAGATCAAGGGTATGGGAATACGGTTGCATTAGTCGAAGCTTATGACGACGCGAATGCGGAATCGGATATGAACTTCTATAGGAGTGAGTATGGGCTTCCTAGCTGCACCTCTTCATCCGGTTGTTTCGAAAAGCTCAATGAGTCCGGACAAACGTCACCGCTTGCTCCAAGTGAGCCTGCGAACTCAGGATGGGCCGAAGAAACGTCTCTCGACCTGGACATGATCGCGACTGCATGTCCTTATTGCAACATCGATCTTGTTGAAGGTAACAGCCCAGGCACTCAAGATTTGTATGCAGCCGAAGGGGTGGCTGCCTCACTTCATCCGATAGTCGTGAGCAACAGCTGGGAAGGGTCGGAGTACAGCGGTGAGGCGACCAACGACCAACTGTTCTCGAGTACAAGCACAACATTCGTATTCTCAAGTGGTGATTACAAGTATGCCAAAGGGGCGCAATATCCTGGGTCCTCACCAAACGTAGTATCTGTAGGTGGAACGATTCTCCAGACAGCACCAGGTACAGCAAGGGGCTGGAGCGAGAGTGCTTGGCCTGGCACTAGTTCAGGCTGTTCGAAATACGAATCCCGACCCACTTGGCAGCCATCGTCACTGGCGCCGAGTTGCCCGAATGCTCGTGTCGACGCTGACATCTCTGCTGTCGCCCAAGGGGTTGCGGTGTACGATACTGCGCGCTCTACAGTTCAAAAAGTCCTCCACTCCGGCGGATGGGAAGAGCTTGCTGGGACCAGTGTCGCAGCGCCGTTGGTAGCTGGGCTGATAGCTCTGAATGGATCCGCCATCCATCCTCAGGACCTGTATTCGCAATCACCCTCCGACTTTAATGATGTGACAACCGGTCACAACGGCAGCTGCGGGAAATCGTCGAAATCAACATACGTCCTGTGCAATGCGGGACCGGGATGGGACGGGCCAACGGGACTCGGCACTCCTGTAGGTACAGCACCATTCCAAACTTCCGAATCAGCCTGTTCGGATCCAGGCCCGAACTCCGGGACGCTGACATCAAACCCGATCTCACTGGGGGATAACCCGACCTTGACGTTCGACACCCTTTGGCAGATCGAAGGTGTGGATCCCAGCAGCTACGACCTGATGGATGTAAATATCATTCCAGTGGGCGGTTCAAGCACGACAGTTTGGCAGCTCAATCCGTCATTCGATGGTGGGTCCTGCCAGGACAGCTACGACTCTGGG
>Ga0182014_10001249_pt1 | contig 34338 bp, 35 predicted proteins | sample 612S2DmetaG_FD_120489 | JGI IMG/M metagenome (GOLD analysis project Ga0182014, IMG submission 120489) | Permafrost microbial communities from Stordalen Mire, Sweden - 612S2D metaG | ecosystem: Environmental > Terrestrial > Soil > Wetlands > Permafrost | place: Sweden: Stordalen | collected... | reverse complement strand
GTGCTGATGGCGCCGCGCAACGAAGCGGAGATCACGCCGATGCTCGATGTGGCGCTGGCCATCGACGGGCCGGCTGCGATGCGATATCCGCGCGGCAGCTCGAGCGGCAAATGGGACGAACCGCTCGCGCCGGTGGTGGTCGGGCGGGCCGAGGTGTTGCGCCGCGGTCACGGCGTCGCAATTCTGGCGCTGGGGATCACGGTCGATGCCGCGCTCGACGCCTACGCGCTGCTCGACGACGACGTCAAACCGACCGTCGTCAACATGCGTTTCGTGAAGCCGCTCGATGAGAACCTGATCCTCGAGCTGGCCGAAACACACACGCGCTTCATTACGTTGGAAGAGCATTCGCTGGCCGGCGGCTTCGGCTCGGCGGTGGTGGAATTCATCAACGACCGCGGTTTGTCGGTCCCGGTGGAACGGATCGGCGTCCCGAACGTCCTGGTCCACCACGCCAAGCCCGAGGCCCAGCGCGCCCAGTTTGGTCTGACCGGCGAACACGTCGCAGCACGGGTAAACGCCCTGCGCGACAAGGTTCGCCCGGTCGCCGGGGCGTAGTCGACGGGTTGATTTTGCCGTTTTTCCGAGGAGTCTGAATTCACGTGTTAACCGCACTGCTGGCGGCGACGACGCCGGTCGCCAAGGCGACCGCCGCAGCCATCAAGCTGACCCCCCAGCAACTCCAGCAGATGCTGCAAAATCAGCCCGCCCTCAACTACCAGCACCAGACGCCGCTGCAGGAGCACGCCGCCTGGCTCACCCACACGCTGGCCGGGTTCTTCATCGTCGCCGCGCTTTCGCTGATCGGTCTGCTGGCGGTGCAGACGACGAAACAAGAGGGCCTCTCGGGAACGATCGGCGGCCGCGTCGATTCGGCGTACCGCGGCCGGCTCGGCTTCGAGGGCCAGATCGCGAGGGTCACCGGAGTCGTCGCGATCACCTTCGTCGTCATCGCGACGCTCGTCTCGCTCTCAGGCATTTAGCATTGTCGCAGCCTGTTCTCGAAGTCCGGGATCTGGCGACGACATTCAAAACGGAAGACGGGCTCGTTCGCGCAGTGAACGGGCTCTCTTTTTCGGTGGAAGCCGGCACGACGATGGGCATCGTCGGCGAATCGGGTTCCGGAAAATCGGTCACTGCGCTCTCGATCATGCGTTTGATCCCGCAGCCGCCGGGCAAGATCGAGCGCGGCGAAGTGCTCTTCAAAGGGCGCGACTTGCTCAAGATGAGCGAAGCCGAGATGCGCAAGATTCGCGGTCACGAGATCGCGATGATCTTCCAGGACCCGATGACCTCGCTCAATCCCGTGCTCACCGTCGGCGAGCAAATCGCCGAAGCGACGCGCCTTCACCTGGGCTATTCCAAGAAAGAAGCGCTCGACAAAGCGGTCGAGATGCTCCGGCTGGTCAAGATTCCGGCCGCCGAAAAGCGGATCAAAGACTACCCGCACCAGTTTTCCGGCGGCATGCGCCAGCGCGTGATGATCGCTATGGCGCTCTCGTGCGATCCGGCGGTCCTGATCGCCGACGAGCCGACGACCGCCCTCGACGTTACGATCCAAGCCCAGATCATCGAGCTGATGAACGAGATGCAGCAGCGGCTCGGCTCGGCCATCGTCTTGATCACGCACGACCTCGGCGTGGTCGCCGAAACGTGCAAGAACGTGCTGGTGATGTACGGCGGCAATATGGTGGAATACGGCAGCGCCGACGACATCTTCAACCGGCCGAAAATGCCCTACACCATGGGCCTCTTGGAGTCGTTGCCGCGGCTCGATGAGACCGGTGAGCGGCTGGTGCCGATCGAGGGTCAGCCGCCGAATCTCTTGCGCATGCCGCCGGGCTGCGCGTTCGCGCCGCGCTGCCGCTACCGGATGCCGATCTGCGATGAGCCGGTGCCGCTCTACGACTTCGGAGGCGGTCACGTCGCCCGCTGCTTCCTCTACGACGAACGCGCCGAGGGCCAGCGAACGCTGGACTGCGAGACCGCGCCGCGAACGAGCCTGGAAGCGCTGACGTGACGGACGATCTGGTCGTCGTTCGCGACCTCAAGAAATACTTTCCGATCACCGCCGGCCTCTTGCAGCAGAAGGTCGGCGACGTCAAAGCCGTCGACGGCATCGACTTCGACATCCGCCGCGGCGAGACGCTGGGGCTCGTCGGCGAGTCGGGCTCGGGGAAGACGACGGCGGGCCGGGTGATCCTCCGGCTGACCGACGCCACGGCCGGCAGCATCACCTTCGACGGGCGCGATATCACGCACCTCAACCGCGCCGAGCTGCGGCCGCTGCGCAAAGAGATGCAGATCATCTTCCAGGATCCGTATGCGTCGCTGAACCCGCGCATGACCGTCGGTGACATCATCCGCGAGCCGCTGCAGATCCACCATCTGGCGTCGGGAAAAGACGCCGAGAAGCGGGTGCAAGAGCTGCTTTCCATGGTCGGGTTGCAGCCCTACCACGCGAACCGCTACCCGCACGAGTTCTCCGGCGGTCAGCGCCAGCGCGTCGGTATCGCGCGCGCGTTGGCCGTCAATCCGAAGTTCATCGTCGCCGACGAACCGGTCTCGGCCCTCGACGTCTCGATCCAAGCCCAGGTTATCAACCTGCTCCAGGATCTGCAGAAGCAGCTCGGGCTGACGTTCCTGTTCATCGCGCACGATCTCTCGGTCGTGCGCCACATTTCGAACCGCGTGGCGGTGATGTACGTCGGCAAGATCATCGAGATCGCCGACCGCGACCGGCTCTACGCGAACCCGCTCCACCCCTACACCCAGGCGCTGCTCTCGGCGATCCCGATCCCCGATCCCAATGTCGAGCACCGCCGCAAACGCATCATCCTCACCGGCGACATCCCCTCGCCCGTGAACCCGCCGTCGGGCTGCCGTTTCCACACCCGTTGCCCGATCGCGTTCGACCGCTGCAAGGTCGAAGTGCCGGCCTTCAACCTCTACGAAGACGGCCACCGCGCGGCGTGCCATTGGGTCGAGGAACACAACGGCCAAGCACCCGATCTCACTCCAGGATTCGCTGCGGCGAATCCGTGACGTTTGGCGCCTTCGGCGCCAAGCCGTACGGCAAAAGGGGAAAAAAGAGCGACCCGAGGGTCGCTCTTTCCGAAGTCCGGTCGCCGGAGTTACTTCTTTTTCTTGCGGGTGGTTTTCTTGCGGGTGGTCTTTTTCGCGGCCTTCTTGGCGCCGCTCTTCTTGGCTTTCTTCTTGCTAGACTTCTTCGCGGCTTTCTTGCGGCCGGTGGACTTCTTCGCAGCCTTCTTGGCGGTTTTCTTACGCGTGGTCTTCTTGGCGGTTTTCTTGGCAGTAGACTTTTTCGCAGCCTTTTTACGGCTGGATTTCTTGGCCGTCTTCTTGGCGGTTTTCTTCTTGGCTACCGACTTTTTGGCGGCAGACTTTTTCGCTCCGGCCTTCTTTTTGCGAGCTTTCTTGCGGGCCTTTTTCGGGGCCGGCGCTGCCGGCAAAATGCCCAATGTTTCCGGGTCCATTCAACCTCCTCGTCCGCGCGGACGATTGTTGTGGATGTGCGTCGCGCGGATGGCGACGCATCGTTGCGAGTATCGTACAAGGAATTCGCATTTTGCGCAACTCGGCTGACCGGCCGAGCGGTTAAAACGCGGGCTCGCCGGACCGAACTTTGGCCTAGGGCTTGACGGGGCGACTATACTGAAGGCGTTTACTCTCCGAGGACCAGCGTGGCTACAAAACCACTTATCATCGTCGAATCGCCGACGAAAGCCAAAACCATCAAGAAGTTCTTGCCGCCGCGCTTCGTTGTTAAGGCGTCGGTCGGGCACGTCCGCGACTTGCCCAAATCGACGCTCGGAGTGGACGTCGAACACGATTTCGCGCCCAAATATCTGACGATCAAGGGCAAGGGCGACATCATCAAGGAGCTCAAGGCGGCCGCGAAATCGGCAAGCGAAGTCTACCTCGCGACCGACCCTGATCGCGAAGGCGAGGCGATCGCGTGGCATTTGGCCGAGATCCTCAAGCTGGAAAATCCGAAGCGGATCGAGCTTCACGAAATCACCAAAGACGCGGCGCTGGCGGCGATCGCCGACCCGCACGCGATCGACATGCCGCGGGTCAACGCCCAGCAAGCGCGGCGTATTCTCGACCGTCTGGTGGGCTATAAGATCTCCCCGCTGCTGTGGGCGAAAGTCCGCGGCGGCCTCTCGGCCGGCCGCGTGCAATCGGTCGCCGTGCGGATGATCGTCGACCGGGAGCGCGAGATCAACGCGTTCGTTCCGCGCGAATACTGGTCGATCACGGCGCGGCTGGCAAAGCAACAGGTCAACGGCACGCCGCCGGTGATCTTCCCGGCGGAACTCTACCAAATCGACGGCGCCAAGGCCGAGGTAACGGACGGCAAGACGGCCGCCGAGGTGGTCGATGCCGTAAAGGACGCGCCGTGGCGCGTGTCCTCGGTGAAAGAGCGCGAGACGCGGCGCAACGCCGCGGCCCCGTTCACGACCTCGACCATTCAGCAAGAGGCCTCGCGCAAGCTGAAGTTCCGCGTCCGCAAGACGATGCAACTGGCGCAGGCGCTCTACGAGGGCGTCGATTTGGGCGCCGAGGGCACCCAAGGTCTCATCACCTACATGCGCACCGACTCCACCCGCATCGCCGACTCGGCACGCGAGGCGGCGCGCGAGTTCATCGAGACGACCTACGGCAAAGAGTTTGCCAGCAGCGGGCGCCAGTTCAAGATGCGCGAGGGCGCGCAGGATGCTCACGAAGCGATTCGCCCGACGTCGGTCTTCCGCACCCCGGATTCCGTGGCCGGCGTTCTCAAGCGCGACGAGCTACGGCTCTATCGCCTGATTTGGGAGCGGTTCGTCGCCTCGCAGATGGCGCCCGCGGTCTTCGATCAGACGACCGTCGACATCATCATCGGGCGCTACACATTCCGTTCGACCGGCAGCGTATTGAAGTTCGCCGGCTTCACGCGGGTGTATGAAGAAGGCCGCGACGACGCGCAGACGGCGCCCGCTGAAGAACTCACCGACGGCAAGAAACCTCTGCTGCCGAAGCTGACCGTCGACGAGCGGCTCGACCTCAAGGGGATCGATCCCAAACAGCACTTCACCGAACCGCCGCCGCGCTTCACAGAAGCCTCGCTCGTGCGCGTCCTCGAAGAGAACGGGATCGGCCGGCCGTCGACCTACAGCTCGATCGTCGAGACGATTCAGGCTCGCGGTTACGTCGAGCAAATCGAGCGCCGCTTCCACCCGACCGACATCGGCATTCAGGTCAACGACCTGCTGGCCGAGCACTTCAAGGACGTGGTCGATCCGGGCTTCACGGCGCAGATGGAACGTGACCTCGACGGTGTGGCCGACTCGGGCGGCGACTGGGTCGCTGTGCTGCGGACGTTCTACGACAAGTTCTCGCTCGAACTCGCCGCGGCCGAAGAGAAGCTGCCGAAGTTCGAACAGCGCGACGAACCGACCGACGACATCTGTCCGACCTGCGGCAAGCCGATGGTCATCAAGACCGGCCGCTTCGGGAAGTTCATCTCGTGCACCGGATACCCCGAGTGCAAGACGACGCGTCCGATCCTCAAAGACACCGGCGCCATCTGCCCCAAGGACGGCGGCATGGTGGTTGAGCGCAAGTCGCGCAAGGGCCGCACATTCTTCGGCTGCGCCAACTACCCGAAGTGCGACTTCGTCTCGTGGGACCGCGTGGTTCCCGAACCGTGCCCCGTGTGCGGCGACTACGTCGTCGTGAAGACGAAGCGCGGCGGCGTGTCCTCGTTCGAGTGCCACACCGACAAGACGCACGATACGTCCAAGATGGGCGGCGCTCCGCAGGCGGAAGAAGAGGAACTCGAGCCTGTCTGATGCGGTAGTTGTGATCGGCGGCGGCCTCGCCGGATGCGAGGCCGCGTGGCAGCTTGCACGGCGCGGCGTGCGCGTGCGATTGTACGAACGCCGGCCGCATTCCAGCGGTCCGGCGCACCACACCGATATGCTGGCCGAGCTCGTGTGCAGCAATTCGCTGCGCGGCGTCGCGCTCGAGAACTGCGTCGGCTTGCTGAAGGAAGAGCTGGCACGACTCGATTCGCTGATCGTGACGTCGGCGCGCGAAGCGGCGGTGCCGGCCGGCGGTGCCCTGGCGGTCGACCGCGAGCGCTTCAGCGCGATCGTCGAATCGCGGCTGCTCGGGCTTTCCGGTCTCGAGATCGTGCGCGAAGAAGTGCCGGAGATCCCGGCCGGCGGCATCGTGATCGTCGCCTGCGGGCCATTGCCGGCACCGTCGCTCGCGGCGCAGATCGACGCGCTGCTGGGCAGCGGACGGCTGCACTACTATGATGCCGCCGCGCCGATCGTCGCGACCGATTCGATCGATATGGCGGCCACCTACCGCAAGTCGCGCTACGACAAGGGCGACGGCGACGACTACCTCAACATCCCGCTCGACAAAGAGCAGTACCAGCAGTTCATCGCCGACTTGCGTGCGCTGCCGAAGCACGATCCCAAAGACTTCGAGCTCGACGTGGCTGCCGGCAAGGTGCCCTACTTCGAGGGCTGTCTGCCGATCGAAGAGATGGCGGCGCGGGGCGAGGACGCGCTGCGCTACGGTCCGCTCAAACCGGTCGGACTGCGCGATCCGCGCACCGGCAAAACGCCGTACGCGGTCGTGCAGCTTCGCAACGAAGATGCGGACGGCAAATCGCTCAACCTGGTCGGTTTCCAGACGCGCCTGACGTGGCCGGCGCAGAAAGAAGCGTTCGGCAAACTGCCGGGTCTCGCGAACGCCGAGTGGCTGCGCCTGGGCGTGATGCACCGCAACACGTTCATCGACGCGCCGCGTCTGCTCGATGCGCAACTCCAACTCCGCGCGCGCCCGGGCTTGTACTTCGCCGGCCAGATCACCGGTGCCGAGGGCTACGTCGAAGCGGCCGCGTGCGGCGCAATGGCGGGCATCGCCGCCGCATACGCTGCGAACGGTAACGTCGCGCCGGCGATTCCGGCCGACACCGCGCTCGGCGCCGTCGTAGCGCACTTGCAGAACACCGCGTCGCCCGATTTTCAGCCGGCCAACGTCACCTGGACGTGGTTCTCGCCGCTGCCGGGGAAGCCGATTCGCGAAAAACGTCTCCGCCGCGCGGCCCTCGCCGCGCGCGCGCTCGAACGCATCGATGCATTTGCCAAGGCCGTGGCCGTAACGCCGGGCAGAGAGAGCGCATTTGCAACTGCGGGTGCTCCCGCGGAGTAAAGGGATCGGATGCGCATTCGATCGACCACGATCGTCGCGGTCCTTCGCGACGGCAAAATCGCGATGGCCGGCGACGGACAAGTTACCCTCGACAAGACCGTCATGAAGCACGGTGCCCGTAAGGTGCGCCGGATTGCCGGCGGCGCCGTGATCGCGGGCTTTGCCGGCAGCGCCGCCGACGGCATCACGCTGCTCGAGAAATTCGAGGGCAAGCTCAACGCGTCGGGCAGCAACCTGATGCGCGCCGCCGTCGAGCTGGCCAAAGATTGGCGCCAAGACCGCGCGCTGCGCCGGCTCGAAGCGCTGCTGCTGGTCGGCAACCCGGAACACTTGCTGGTGCTCAGCGGCACCGGCGACGTGATCGAACCCGACGAGGGCATCGCGGCGATCGGCAGCGGCGGACCCTACGCGCAGGCTGCGGCGATGGCGCTCATGGCGAACTCCTCGCTCGATGCCGAGGCGATCGCTCGCGAAGCCTTACGCATCGCGTCGAAGATCTGCATCTACACCAACGACGACATCACCGTCGAGACCGCCTGATGCCCGAACTGCAAGACCTCACCCCGCGCCAGATCGTCGCCGAACTCGACAAGTACATTGTCGGACAAGCGAAAGCGAAACGCGCCGTCGCGATCGCGTTGCGCAACCGCTTCCGCCGCGAGCAGCTGCCCGAAGAACTGCGCCGGGAAGTCATTCCGAAGAACATTCTGATGATCGGGCCGACCGGCGTCGGTAAGACCGAGATCGCGCGCCGTCTGGCGTCGCTCGCCGGCGCACCGTTCGTCAAGGTCGAGGCGACGAAGTACACCGAGGTCGGCTACGTCGGACGCGACGTCGAGTCGATGGTGCGCGATCTGGCCGAAGCCGCGATCCGCATGGTCAAAGAAGAACGCCGCGGCGACGTGAAGGACGCGGCCGAACACGCCGCCGTCGAGCGCATCATCGACGTGCTGCATCCCGAGACGCGTGCGCCGCAGTCGCAGTCGAGCAATCCGTTTGCCGCGACGCTCGGTTCGATCTTCGGCAACTCGTTCGGCGCGCAGGCCAACCAGCAAACGCAAACGCCGCAGCCCACGGCGCAGCCGGCGCCCCCGCACGAGTCGGAACGCATCCGCACCGAAGCCCGCGCCGACATCGAACGCGGTTTCTACGACGTGCGGTTGATCGAGATCGAAGTCGAGGAAACGCCGAACTTGCCGATGGGCATGATGGGCGGCGGCGACGGCTCGGGTATGGGCGGCGCCGGCGACATGAGCGAGATGCTCTCCGGGCTCTTGCCGAAGAAGAAAGCCCAGAAACGCGTCACGGTCGCCGACGCGCGCCGCGTGTTCGCGCAAGAAGAAGAAGCCAAGCTGATCGACATGGACGCCGTCAAGCGCGAAGCGCTGCGGCGGGCGGGCGAACGCGGGATCATCTTCATCGACGAGATCGACAAGATCGCTACGCGCGAGGGCCGCGGCGTCGACGTTTCCCGCGAAGGCGTGCAGCGCGACATCCTTCCGATCGTCGAAGGCAGCACGGTCAACACGAAGTACGGACCGCTGGCGACCGATCACGTGCTCTTCGTCGCCGCCGGCGCGTTTCACATGAGCAAGCCGTCCGACCTGATTCCGGAGTTGCAGGGACGGTTCCCGATCCGCGTGGAGCTCGATAGCCTGACCGCCGCGGATTTCGAAACGATCCTCACGCAACCGAAGAACGCGCTGATGACGCAGTACACCGCGTTGCTTGCGGCCGACGGCGTGAAGCTCGACATCCGGCCCGACGGCATCGCGGCGATCGCCCGCATCGCCACCGAAGTCAACGAGCGCGATGAAAACATCGGCGCCCGCCGCCTGCACACGGTGCTCGAACGCGTCTTCGAAGAGATCGGGTTCGCCGCACCGGAAGTCGCGGAAACGGTCGTCATCGACGCGGCCTACGTTTCCGACCGCTTGGGCGAAATCGCCGCCAGCGCCGACCTCTCCAATTTCATTCTCTGAGGCGCCCCTAAGAGGCGAGTTCGTGTTGCCTCATTGCGATGGCGGGCGCATGATGCGGAGAAGAGCCAGACCACCACGTCCACCTGGAGGATTCATCTTGTCCGACCGCATTTCTCGCGGCGAGATCATCTCGCTGATCGCCGGCTTGCCCGCCGCCGTTGCCGTAACCACGGCCGTCGCTTCCGCCGCCGACGATTCGAGCGGCACCAAGGCCCAGTACAAGTACCAAGCCAAGCCCGGGCCCAAGGGCCAGGTCTGCAGCGGCTGCGCCCTCTTCAAGGCGCCTGCGGCGTGCCAGCTCGTCAAGGGCAAGATCAGCCCGAAGGGCTACTGCATCGCCTACGCGCCCAAGGCGCATTAGGCCCCGCAATTGACAGCCCTGGGCACGGCGTGATACAAACCACGAGATGCTCGTGAACGGTTTTGGGTATTTTGGCTTTTTTAGCTGGGCGATTTCGCGCCGGCGAGCCGACTCTTTGCCGTAACGTCCACGACCAGGACGACAACTGCAAGAGCCCCTCGCCGGCGCGAGGGGCTTTTCTTTTTCTGTGATGGAGACGCGATGACGACCGCCCAGACGCAAGCCCCGGCTACCGCAACCCCTGCCCTGACCATGACCGCCGCCTTCGAGGGGATCGAGGGCGCGTACTCACACGTCGTGCTCGAGGCCTACGCGGGCCGGCGCGGCGTGACGTTCGAGCCGCTGGGCTGCCCGACGTTCCGCGCGGTCGCCCACGCCGTGCTCGGCGGACGGGCCGATGTCGGCTTGCTGCCGATCGACAACGCGATCGCCGGAACGATCCGCGAAGGCTACGACATCCTGGCCGAGTACGAGCTCGATCCGCTGGCGGAGATCACGCTGCGGCTCGAACACCGGCTGGTCGGACTGCCCGGCGCCACGCTCGAGGGCGTGCGCGAGATCGAGTCGCACGCGATCGTCCTCGCCGAATGCGGACGTTTTCTCGCCTCGCTGCCCGACGTCAAGCGCGTTCCCGTGGGCGACACCGCGATCGCGGCCCGCAACGTGGCCGCAGCCAAGGACCCGAGCCACGCCGCGATCTGCTCCAAAGAAGCGGCCGAACGTTACGGTCTCGTCGAGCTTGCCGGTTCGATCGCCGATCATCCCGACAACACGACCCGCTTCTTGCTTTTCCGCGCACCGGTTGCGGCCGGCGTCGCCGCCGAGTTCGAACCGGCCGCGTCGGGCGCCGATCGCAAGACGTCGCTCGTGTTCTCCGTGGCCGACAAACCCGGCGCGCTCGCGCGTTCGCTCGACGCGTTCGGAAAACACGGCCTCAACGTCTCGAAACTCGACTCGAAGTCGCGCCTGGGCACGAGCGAGTTCGCGTTTTACGCCGACATCGACGGTGACGTGCGCGAAGAGCGCTTCGCCGACGCGCTCCAGGATCTCAAAGAGTACACGTCGTCGCTGCACATCATCGGCTCCTACGACGCGGGCACGGCGCCGGCGCGCGTGCGCCGCGCGATCGACGTGGTGGTCGACAACGCCCCGGCGGTCGTTCCGAGCGTGAGTAAACAGAAGCAGAACTTCCCGAAAGTCACCCGCGAACCGGGCCAGCCGCGCTCGAAGGTGCGCGTCGGCAACGTCGTGCTCGAAGACGGCACGTTCATCATCGCCGCCGGACCGTGCAGCGTCGAATCGCGCGAACAACTGTTCGCGGTCGCCCACGAGATCCGCGATCACGGCGCGGTCATGATGCGCGGCGGCGCGTTCAAGCCCCGCACGTCGCCGTACGCGTTCCAAGGCATGGGCTGGGAAGGCCTGGCGCTGTTGGCCGAAGCCGGCCGCGAAACCGGCATGCCGATCGTGAGCGAAGTGATGAGCATCGACCAGGTGGAGCGCATGGGACAGTCGGTCGACATGTACCAGATCGGCGCGCGCAATATGCAGAACTTCGATCTGCTCAAGGCCGTCGGCAAGACGCAGATTCCGGTGCTGCTCAAGCGCGGGATGTCGGCGAGCCTCGACGAGCTGCTCAGCGCGGCCGAATACATCCTCTCCGAAGGCAATCCGGACGTCGTGCTCTGCGAGCGCGGCATCCGCACGTTCGAAACCGCGACGCGCAACACGCTCGACCTTTCGGCGGTCGCGGTGCTGCGTGAGAAGACGCATCTGCCGATCATGGTCGATCCCTCGCACGGCGTCGGGGTCCGCCGCTGGATCCGCCCGCTCTGCCGCGCCGCCAAGGCCGTCGGCGCAAACGGTATCCTGATCGAGGTGCATCCGAACCCGGCCGTGGCGAAGAGCGACGCGGAACAAGCCCTGACGTTCCAGGACTACGAAGACATCGTGGCCGACCTCGCGCGGATCCCGTTCATTCAGGACTAGCGATTCCGCGATGATGAACACGCAAGCACGGAGCGAGACGGTCGCTCCGGCGCGCGCACTCGGCCGCCTCGCGCCGAACATTCCCGGCGACAAGTCGATCTCGCACCGGGCGGTGATCTTTGCCGCGATGGCCGAGGGGGAGTCGCACGTGACGAACGTCGCTCCGGGTGAAGACGTCGCGTCGTCGATGCGCTGTGTCGCCGCGCTCGGTGCAACGGTCGTGCGCGACGGTCTCAACGTGCGCATTCGCGGCGGCGCGTGGCGCGATCCGTCCGAGGCGCTCGACTGCGGTAACTCCGGTACGACGATGCGGTTCCTCATCGGTGCGCTGGCCGGGCGCGGCATTGCCGCAACGCTGACGGGCGATGAGTCGCTCAGCCGCCGGCCGATGCTGCGCGTGGCCGAACCGATGCGCGAGCTCGGCGCGGTCGTCGATACTGCGTCCGGCGGGACGGCGCCGGTGCACGTGCGCGGCGGGCACCCGCTGCACGGCGGGCACATCGTGATGAAGGTTGCGAGCGCGCAGCTCGCGAGTTCGCTCATGCTCGCGGCAACCGGGGCCAACGGGCGCGTGACGATTTCCGGTGCGGGCACGGCGCGCGATCATACGGCGAAGATGCTGCCGCACTTCGGCGTCGCCGTGCAGCGTAACGGTGACGACATCGTCGTCGACGGTCCGCAGACGTTCCGGGCAGCGGATTTCCGGGTGCCCGGCGATCCGTCGGCGGCGGCGTTTTGGCTCGCGGCGGCGGCGATCGTGCCCGGCGCGCGGCTCGTCGTGGAGAACGTCAACCTGAACCCCACCCGGCTCGGCTTCGTCGATGCGCTCGAACGCATGGGCGCCGGGGTCACGATCACGGTGACTGCGGAAGAGCCCGAACCGATGGGGCACATCGAAGTGAGCGCGCGTCCGCTGCATGCGATTGCGATCGAAGAACCCGAAGTGCCGGCGATTCTCGACGAGCTGCCGCTGCTGGGCATCGTTGCGGCCTATGCCGCCGGCACGACGACCGTGCGCGGCGCGCGCGAGCTGCGCGTGAAGGAAAGCGATCGCATCGCGGTGCTCGTCAAGGGGCTGCGCGCGCTCGGGGGGTTGATCGACGAAGTCGACGATGGTTTCGATGTGACGGGCCCCTCGACTTCGCTCGGGACAGGCTCCGTGCCGCTGCGCGGCGCAACGGTCGAGAGCGGCGGCGATCATCGTTTGGCGATGGCCTTCGCCATCGCGGCACTGGGCGCGAGCGCGCCGGTGACGATCGAGGATTCGGGCTGCGTCGCGATCTCGCATCCGTCGTTCTTCGCGGATCTGGAGGCGCTATGTCGGGGCTAGTTCCCGCCGTCTCGGCCGGCCCGTGGACGAAACGCTTCGCCGTGGTCGGTCAGCCGATCGCGCACTCGCGCTCGCCCGAAATCTTCGCCGCGCTCTCGCGCGCGTCGGGCATTCCGCTCTCGTACGAGCGGCTCGAGCTGGCACCGGACGAGTTCGCGTTCGCGTTTGCCGATGCGCGCGAGAACTTCGACGGCTGGAACGTCACTGCTCCGCACAAAGAACGCGCGCTCGCAAAGGCCGACGTCTCGAGCGACGATGCGCGCCTGGTTGGTGCGGCGAACGTCGTCACGTTTCGCGATGGCGAGGCCTACGCTGCGAATACCGACGTCGGCGGTGTGATCTCGCTCCTGCGCAAGAGCAACATCGATCCTGCCGGCAGCGTCGTGACGCTCCTGGGCGCCGGCGGTGCGGCGCGTTCGACCGTCGTCGCGCTCGTGCAGATGGGCGCGAAACGCATCGTCGTCGCCAATCGCACGCTGGAGCGGGCGCGCGCGCTGGTCGACGACTTGCGCGCCGCAGCCGGGGCGACGGAACTGGCGATCGGCGATCCGGTCGCTTCGCACATCGTCATCAACGCGACCAGCAACGGCGCGGCCGTCGTCGACGCGGTGGGCGCGTGTCTGCCCGGCGGCTGGTGCGTCGATCTGCAGTACCGTCCATCGGATACGCCGTTCGTGCTGGCTGCGCGCGCGGCCGGACGCAACGCGGTCAGCGGCGCGCACATGCTCGTCGCACAAGCGATCGCGACGTTCTATCTCTGGTACGGCGACGACGTGCGTTTCGGACGCGCCGCCGAGGCTGAACTCACCGCTCTCGTGGAGGCTCCCTAAATTATGCCGCGGTTGCGATATCTCACCGCCGGTGAATCCCATGGCCCCGCACTCAGCGGCATCATGGAAGGCTTACCGGCCGGCATGCCGATCACGGTCGAGGAGATCCACACCGACGGCCGGCGGCGCATGATGGGGTACGGTCGCGGCAACCGGATGAAGATCGAAACCGACGAGGTGAAGATCCTCGCCGGCGTGCGCCGCGGCGAAACGCTGGGCAGCCCGGTCTCGCTCTACATCGAGAACCGCGACCATCAGAAGTGGCTCGAGATCATGACGGCCGAACCGCGTGAGGGCGAGGCGGCCCGCGCGGTGTACATTCCGCGGCCGGGTCACACCGACCGGGTCGGCGGCCTCAAATACGACCGGGCGGATATGCGCGACATCCTCGAGCGCGCGAGCGCGCGCGAAACGGCGATGCGCGTCGCGCTCGGTGCGCTGGCCCGCAAGCTGCTGAGCGAACTCGGGGTTTCGATTGCGAGCCGCGTCGTGCGCATCGGTGAGGTGGTCGACGAAACGCCGCTCGACGCCGATATCGCGACGCTCAACGCGCGCGTCGACCAATCGCCCGTGCGCGTGCTCGACGCCGGTGCGGCAGAGCGCATCATGAAGAACATCGACGCATCGAAGGAAGCCGGCGACACGCTCGGCGGCGTGTTCGAAGTCGTGGCCGGCGGCGTGCCGATCGGCCTCGGTTCGCATGCCCAGTGGGATCGCCGCCTCGACGGCCGGGTCGGCGAAGCGTTCCTCGCGCTCAACGCGATGAAGGGCGTCGAACTCGGCCTCGGTTTCCGCGGTGCCGCCCTGCCGGGTTCGGCCGTGCACGACTCCTACTTTCCCGGCGAAAACGGCACGCTGACGCGCTACGGCAGCAATCGCGCGGGCGGGATCGAGGGCGGCATCAGCACCGGCCAGCCGATCGTCGTGCGCGTTGCAATGAAGCCGATCTCCACGTTGATGAAACCCTTGCCGTCGGTCGATCTGCGCACCGGTGAGGCGACCAGCGCCTACATCGAACGCAGCGACGTGTGCGCCGTGCCGGCAGCGGCCGTGATCGGCGAATCGCTGCTCGCGCTCGTGCTGGCCGATGCCGTGCTCGAGACGTTCCCCGGCGACACGATGAACATGCTGCGCGACTACGTCGGCGCGTGGCGGGAGCGCATCCATGCCCGTTGATCCCACGCATCACATCCTGTTCTGCGGCACCGCCGGTTCGGGCAAGACGACCGTCGGCGCGCTCGTCGCGCGCGCGCTCGGCCGTGACTTCGTCGACATCGACCGGCTGGTCGAACGCGCCACGGGGAGCAGCGTGCCGGCGATCTTCGCGCGCGATGGTGAGGCGGCGTTCCGCGCACACGAGCGCGCGGCGGTCATCCGCGCCCTCGGCTCGCCGAAACCGGCCGTGATCTCGCTCGGCGGCGGTGCGCTCGAAGACGATGCGACCTTCGCCGATGCGCGCCGGCATACGCTGGTGTGGCTCAAGGCAACGGTTCCGACGCTCGCCTCGCGTTTGTCGGGCAACGGCGATCGCCCGCTTTTGGCCGGCGATCCGCTGGCGAAGCTGCACGAACTGGCGGCGGCGCGCGAGCCGCGCTATCGCCAGGCGCACGTGATCGTCGATGCGTCGCTGGCGCCCAAGGGCGTCGCGGCCTCAGTGCTGGAAGCGCTGCGCGCGAACGAACTCGTGGGTGAACGCGCGTGATCGCCAACGCTCGGCAACGCATTCGCGTCGAGCTCGGCGACGCGCGTTCGTACGACGTCGTGATCGGTCCGGGCGCGATCGACGAACTCACCGCGATCGAGGCGCGCACGGTCGTCGTGCTCTACGACGTGGCCGTCGAAGCGCTGGCGCAGCAAGTGCTCACGGCCTTCGGGTCGCGCGTCTTGCTGGTGCGCGGTTTGGTCGGCGGCGAAGACGTGAAGTCGTGGGAGCTGGCCGGCGAAATCTACGATTGGCTGGCCGACGTTCACGTCGACCGCGACACGGTGCTGATCGCGATCGGCGGGGGAACCGTCACCGACCTCGGCGGCTTCATCGCCGCGACGTACCTGCGCGGACTGCGCTGGTGTGCCGTACCGACCACGCTGTTGGCGGCGGTCGACGCGGCCGTGGGCGGCAAGACCGCGATCAACCTTTCCGCCGGCAAGAACCTCGTCGGCGTCTTCCATCATCCCTCGCTCGTCGCGATCGAACCCGCGGCGTTCACCACGCTCGATCCGCGCGACGTCGCGGCCGGCATGGGCGAGGCCCTGAAGACCGCGCTGGTTGCCGATCCCGAACTGTTCGCGTTCCTCGAACGCGAGATGCCGCGTGCCCTCGCCGCGGATCCCGACGTGCTGGCGACGACCGTTGCGCACTGCGTTGCGGCGAAAGCGCGCGTGGTGGCGGGCGATGAGCGGGAGACCGACGACAGCGGTGCAGGCGGTCGCGCGATCTTGAACTTCGGCCACACGGTCGGGCACGCGCTCGAGAAAACGTGCGGCTACGGCGTCTTGCGGCACGGCGAGGCGATCGTGCTCGGCATGCGCGCGGCGCTGGCGCTCTCGCGCGAGCGCGGCCTCGCGCCGGCCCAAGCCGATCGCATCATGGCCCTAGTCAACGCGATCCCGGCGCCGCGTCCGGACGCCGCGCCCGACGCGATCATCAAGGCGACGGCATCGGACAAGAAGCGCAAGGCGGGCAAGGTGCGGTTCATCCTGATCCATGACGTCGCCGATCCCTACATCGTCGACGACGTGACCGAAGCGTCGGTGCGCGCGGCTTTGACCGCGATCGCATGACGATTCTCGTCGTTCACGGGCCGAACCTCAACCTGCTCGGCGAACGCGAACCCGGCGTGTACGGCACGCTCACGCTCGATGAGCTCAACGCGAAGATTCGCGAGCACGGACGGGCGAAGGGCTGCGAGATACGCACGTATCAATCCAACCATGAAGGGCGCCTGCTCGACGCGCTGCAGCGCGCCCGCCGCTGGGCGAGCGGCATCGTCATCAACCCGGGCGCATACGGCCACACCTCGTACGCACTGCGCGACTGCATCGCCGGCATCAACACGCCGACGGTCGAAGTGCACCTGAGCGACGTCGAAGCCCGCGAACCGTTCCGCAAAATCTCCACCATCGCCGACGTCTGCATCGCAAAAATCAGCGGCCGCGGCCCCCAATCCTACCTCGACGCCATCGACCTTTTATTGCGCAAAGGGTGACGCGCTAATCGTCATCGCGAGCTTGTCGAGGGACAGCGAGGGAGCGGAATCTTGGAGATTCTTGGGAGTTTCTCGGAGCGGTCTCTCAGGCGGGAAAGCGAAAATAGAGGGCGTGGCAGAGCACTATCGGCCCCGCGTTGCGGTGGTCGACGACGAAGCGCACTTGCGTGAAGTTCTCGAGATCGGCCTCGCGCAAGAAGGCTTCGAGGTTCGTTCGGCCCCCGACGGCGCGGCGGGGCTGACGCTGGTGCGCGACTGGGAACCGGAGTGCATCGTTCTCGACGTGATGATGCCGAAGATCGATGGGCTGGCGGTGATCCCGATGATCCGCCGGCTGACGCAAGTCCCGATCATCATGCTGACGGCGCGCGGCGACGTGCGCGACCGCATCGATGGTCTGCAGGCGGGTGCCGACGACTACGTGAGCAAGCCGTTCGATCTGGGCGAGCTCGCGGCGCGGCTGAAGAGCGCGCTGCGCCGCCCGATGCTCAAGCGCGTCAACAACCTGCGCTACGCCGACCTCGAACTCGATCTCGACGCGCGCAGCGCCAAACGCGGCGAGCGCTGGATTTCGTTCTCGACGCGCGAGTTCGATCTGGTCGCAACGCTGCTGCGCTACCCGCAGCGCGTGTTCACGCGCGAGGAATTGCTCGATCTCGTCTGGGGCATCGACCGCGACGTCACGCGCAATACGGTTGAGACCTACATTTCGTACGTGCGCGCGAAAGTCGACACCGAGAACGAACCCCGGCTCTTGCATACGATTCGCGGCGTGGGGTACTCGATTCGTAGCGAAACGCATTGATCTCGCTGCAGCGGCGGCTGACGGTCTCGTACACCGTGATCGTCGGCGGCATCATCGCCGCCGTCGCGATCGCGTTCGCCGTCGTCGCCGCCGACGGCGTGATGCGGTCGGCCGCCGATGCGATCTCCACGGCGGCGAGTGAGGGACGGGCGATCGTTGCGAACGAGCCGTCGATCCTGCCGGCCGCACTTGCCGGACGGGTCCGCGCGCTCGTCGGCCGCAGCGACATCGACGTGTTCCTCGCGCCTCCGCGCGACCGCGGCCCACGCTTTGGCGGTGGTCCGCCCCGCGGTATCGGTGGCCCGCCGTATCGCCCGCCGTTCTGGCCCGCGAACGTGCGGCCGGAATTCGTACGGGTCGGCGACACGCAACTCGCGATTCTTCCGAACGGACCGCTCCTCGACGGTCGCATCCGCGAGATCTTCGGGCTGCTCGCGCTCGTGCTCGTGCTGGCGTTCGTACTCGCGTGCCTGATCGCGCGCTGGATCGCCGGCCAAGCGGTGGCCCCGCTCGTCGCGGTCACGGCCGAGCTGCGCCGTTTCGCGTCCGGCGACTTCACGCCGAATGCCGTTCCGTTCGGACGCTTCTCCGACGTCGGCGAATTGATCGACGCGTACAACGGCGCGGGCGAACAGGTCGCCGCCGCGTTCGCCGAACGCGAGCGCGGCGAAGCGCGGATGCGCCGCTTTCTCGCCGACGCCGGTCACGAGCTGCGTACGCCGCTTTCGGTCGTCACCGCGTACATCGAGATCCTGCGCAAGGGCGGAGCCGACGATCCGGACATGCGCGCGCAGGCGTTCACCACGCTCGCCGGCGAGACGCTGCGCATGCGCCGCCTGGTCGACCGGCTCGTCGCGCTGGCACGGCTCGAGCAGCCGGAGACGACGCAGCCGGTGGTGCTCGACCTCGGCGCACTCGCGCGCGACGCGGTCGAGGCGATCGTGGCCGCACGCGGCGGCGACGTTTCGTGCGGGGTGGAGTCGGGGACGTACGTGCGCGCCGATCCGGCCGACTTGCACGAAGCGATCGCGAACCTCGTCGACAACGCGCTCAAGTACGGCGCCGGCTCGCTGGTTCGCGTGATGGTCGAACACGAGCGCGACGCGGTCGTCGTCCGCGTGAGCGACTGCGGCCCCGGCATCGACCCGCTCGAACGCGAGAAGATCTTCGAGCGGTTCTTTCGCGGCGGCGGACACCCGGACGTCGAGGGTTCGGGCCTCGGACTCGCCATCGCCGCGCGCGCCGCCAAGCGGGCAGGCGGCGAACTTACGCTCGAGCGCAGCGAACCGGGCGAGACCGTCTTCGCCGTGCGCCTGCCCCTGCACGTGGTCGCCAGTATCGGTTGACCGGCCTGTCGGAAGCGCAAATCTGCGGCACCGAAATGCGTTATACTAGGTGACCATGGCCTATCTCCGCGAGATCATCACCGAGGGGCACCCGACCTTGCGCAAGGTTGCGAAGCGGGTGAACGTGGGTGAGATCGCCGACCCGATCTTCCAGCAGTTCCTCGACGATATGTTCGAGACGATGTATGCTGCGCCGGGGATTGGCTTGGCAGCTCCGCAAGTTAACGTAAGTAAGCGTGTCTTCACGGTCGATCTGCAGGACGACGAGCCGGAGCACGGTCCGCTGGTCCTGATCAACCCGAAGTTCACGTTGACCGAGGGCGAGGTCGAGGCGACCGAAGGCTGCCTCTCCGTGCCGGGCATGGTCGGCGAGATGACGCGTTTCGAGCACGTCGTGTGCCACGCACTCGACCGCAACGGGAAGAAGATCGAACTCGACGCGATGGGCTGGTTTGCGCGCTGCCTGCAACACGAGATGGATCATCTCGACGGCGTGCTCTTCATCGACAAAGCGCAGAACCTCCGTCCCGCCGCGACGGACGAGGAGCGGGCGGAAGCCGAAGCGGCGTTAGCGCGCTGAAGGCTGTATTTTTCGGAACCAGCACGTTCGCGGTTCCGGCGCTCAAGCGGTTGGCCGCCGTCGCCGAAGTGTTGGCGGTCGTCACGCAACCCGATCGCCCGGCCGGACGCGGTCATCAACTCACACCGACGCCGGTGAACGTCGCGGCGCGAGCGCTGGGCCTCACCGTTCTAACGCCGGAAAAATTGCGTTCGTTCGCGAGCGAACTCGCAGCGCTCGGTCCCGAACGCTGCGTGGTGGCGTCGTACGGGCGCATCGTCCCGCAAGCCTTGCTCGACGTCGTGCCGTTGTGGCTGAACATTCACCCCTCGATGCTCCCGCTCTACCGTGGCGCAACGCCGATTCAATCCGCGATTCGCGACGGGCGCAGCGTGACCGCGGTGTCGATCATCGCCATGGACGCCGGTATGGATACGGGCGATTTGCTCGCCCAGACGGAACCGCTTGCCATCGCCGCCGACGAAACGTACGGCGAACTCCACGACCGGTTGGCCGAGATCGGCGCCGAGCTGCTCGCCGACGTGCTTGACGCCGACGCGCGCGGCGAGTCTTTCCCCAATCCGCAGTCGCAGCGCGCAAGCGATCTCGGCATCGACGACGACGAGATCGTGCGCACGGCAACACGGCCGTTCGGCAAAGACGATCGCGTGCTGCCGCCCTACGCAACGGCGCGTGAAGCGATCGATCGCATCCGTTCGCTCGCGCCGAGTCCGGGTGCCCAACTGATCGGCGGCCTGCGTCCGGCAATCGGTGCGACGCCGCTGCCGGCGTTCAAGATTTTGCGCGCGCATACCAGCCGTGAATCGCCGCTCGCCGACGGTCGCGACGTGCCCAGCGGCACCGTTGTCGCCCATCGGGGCTATCTCTACGTGCGCGCCAACGACGCGTGGATCGTCGTGGACGAAGTGGTGCCGGCCGGCAAAGCGGCGATGAGGATCGAAGCGTTTGCGAACGGCCGGCGCATCGACAACGTGTACGTGCCCGAAGACGACGTCGTCGACGGGCTCGGCGCGTTGCGCTTTCGCGAACGCAGCGGCGAGCTGCTCGCCCGATGACGACCGCATTACGTCCGGCGCCGAGCGCGCGCAACGTGGCCTTTGCCGTCATCCGTGACGTCTTCGGACCCGAAGCGCGCGGGGCGGCCGAATCGCTCGACCGGCATCTGCGCAAGTCGTCACTCGATCCGCGCGATCGGGCGTTCGTGACCGAACTCGCCTACGGCACGATCGAACGCCGGCGCTGGCTCGATTGGCAACTCGAACCCTATCTCGGCGCGCGCGCGGCGAAGCTGCCGCAGATGATCGCCGAGATCTTGCGGTTGGGAACCTATCAGTTGCGCGCCATGCGCGTGCACGAATATGCAGCGGTCTCGGAGAGCGTGCAGCTTGCGCGGCGCTTCGGTCACCCCGGAACGGCCGGCCTCGTGAACGCCGTGCTGCGCCGCGTGGCGACCGATCCCGAGCGGCCGGTGACCGAAGCGGATTTCGCTTCGGCCGACGACCTGCTCGGTACGCGTGCTTCGCTGCCGACGTGGATCGTGCGGATGTGGCGCGAACGTTTCGGCGACGCGCAACTGCAAGCCATCCTCGACGGCGTGAACCGGCCCGCCGCGACCGGTTTGTCGATCGACCGGCGCAAAACGACGCGTGACGCGACGATCGCCCGGCTGGCCGAGTACGGCATCGGCGCGGTGCGGTCGGCATTTGCGGCGGATGCGATCGTTCTCACCGCCGCCGTGCCCACGCCGGCGCTGCGCGAGGCGCTGGGCGATCGCGCCGAACTGCACTCCGAGGCGGCGTGCTTTCCCGTCGACCTGCTCGATCCGCAACCCGGTGAACGCATCCTGGAAGCATGCAGCGGGCGCGGGAACAAGACGCTGCAACTCGCGAGCGCAATCGGCGATCGCGGTACGATCGTGTCGATCGATACCGATGCGCGCAAGATTTCGCGCGCGCAAGCACGGTTGGCCGAGGCCGGCGTATCGTCGGTGACGTTGCGCACCGGCGATGCGAGCGCGCTTGACGGCAGCGAGACGTTCGATGCGATCCTCGTCGACGCGCCCTGTTCGGGGTTGGGCATCATCGGACGCCAACCCGAAGCGCGCTGGCGCAAGTCGCCCGACGACGGCGCACGCCTGGCGCCGGCTCAGCGCGCCCTCATCGACGCCGCGGCGCGTGCGCTCGCACCCGGCGGCCGGCTGGTCTACGCGGTGTGTTCGACCGACCCGCGTGAAGGCGAAGGCGTGATCGACCCGTTTCTCGCCGCGCATCCCGATCTCGAGCGGGCCGCGCTGCCCGAGCGCTACGCCCCGCTTGCGACGCCGGCCGGCGATGTGCTCGTTGCGCCGGGGATCGAGGGCCGTGACGGGTTCTTCATCGCGGTGATGCGCCGGCGGTGAACGCGATCGCGCGTTTCGAGGCGCTCTGCGCGCGCGTCGTCGAAGGCACGTTTGCCCGTATCTTTCCCAGTGCGCTCGAACCGGCGCAGGTCGGGCGCAAACTCATCGCGGCGCAGGCCGCCACCCCGACCGACACCTACCTCGTGCGCGTGCACCCGGTCGACTACGCCCGCTTCGCAGGCGATCGCACGTTTCTCGAAGCGCGCTGGAGCGCGATGTTGCGGGAAGGAGCGGCGGCCCGCGAGTCGCCGCAGGCGATCTTGCACGAAGATCCGGAGATCGTGGCCGGTTCCGTGACCGTCGAAGCGCTCGTCGACGATCGGCCGGCAATACTCACGCTCGTGCGCCCGGGTGAGGCGATCGCGCTCTTCGACGGTTTGCGCATCGGACGCAACGAGGACAACGACGTGACGATCACCGACGGCCGCGTGTCGCGCCATCATGCGCGCATCGTCGCGGACGGTGACGGCTTCGCGATCGAAGATCTGCAATCGTCGAACGGCACCTTCGTCGACGGCGCGCAGGTGCAGCGAGCGCGCTTGCACGCCGGCGCGTCGATCGTGGTCGGCGAGACGGTGCTCGAGATCCGTGGCTGACCCGCGTTACGCGACCCTGGCCGTCAGCGCCGGCCTCGCGCTCTTCGTGCTGCTCGTTCGCGACCGGCGCGGTGCCCCGCCCCCGCCCGCGCTCGAAGCGACGATCCCGGCCGGCATCGAGCTGGTCGTCGACGACGGCGCCACGATTACCACCCGGCACCTGGGACGGCGTATTCTGGTCGGGCGCGCGCCGAGCGCCGACGTCCGGATCGACGATCCCCGGGTCAGCCGCTTGCACGCGCGCATTGAAATGCGGGATGATGGTGTGTACGTAGAAGATCTGGGGAGTCGGAACGGCACCCTCGTCGACGGTGCACCGGTGGTGAGCAGTCGGCAGCTTGCTCCTGGAGCCGAGCTCACGATCGGAACTGCGTCCATCATTTTCCGAGGTGTCGGCTCATGGAAATAGCGGTCGGTTCGAAGCCCGGAGCCCGGTCGCGCGGGAACGTCGATGCGCACGTGGCCGAGGTCATCGCTCCCGGGGTCGTGCTGCTTGCCGTTGCTGAGGGCTTCGGCTCCGTCCGCGGTCAGGCCGCGCCGCTGGTCGCCGCCCTAGCCGTGCGCGATGCCTTGCGCCACCGCGTCCGTCCGGACGGACGTGACGCGCGCGCCGCCCTGCTCTCCGCTTTTGCCAGCGCCAACGCACGCGTCTTCGCGCACTCCGGAAGCCACGATGACTTCGTCGCTTCGGGTTCGTCGATCTCGGCGGCGCTGATCGTCGGCGACCGCGCCCATATCGCGCACGTCGGCGGTACGCGCGCCTACCTCAGCCGCGACGGATCGCTTATGGCCCTCACTACGGATGACGAACTCGGCGGTGAAGATTGGGTGTCGGCCTGGACGAGCGTGCCGACCGAAGCGCTGACGGGACCCATGCTGACGCGTACGCTCGGAACACAAGCGACCCTCGATGCGACGGTGACCAACGTGCGCTTGATGCACGGTGACGCGCTCGTGCTCGCGACGGGCGGTTTCCACAAGGCGATCACCGATGAGGAGATCTCCTACGCGCTGCGCACGACCGACTCATCGGAGTCCGTGACGCAGCGCTTACTCGAAGTCGGGAACATGCGCGGCAGCGCGTTCGGCGGTACCGTCATCGTGGGCCGTGCGCTCACCGACGCCGCGGCGCCGGTCGACGCCGGCCCGTCGTTTCACATTCGCACCGCCGCGCTGGCGCTCACGATGCTCGTGATCGCCTCGCTGATCGCCGCCGCCGTCTTCCACATTTTTCTTCAGCCCTAAAGATTGCCGCGGCGGGCTTGTTCCTTTTCGATCGAGACGAAGAGCGCTTTGAAGTTGCCTTTGCCGAATGACTCGGCGCCGTGGCGCTGGATGATTTCGAAGAACAGCGTCGGGCGGTCTTGCAGCGGTTTGGTGAAGATCTGCAGCATGTAGCCCTGATCGTCGCGGTCGACGAGGATGTTCAGCTCGCGCAGCGTCGCGACGTCTTCGTCGATCTCGCCGACGCGTGCGGAGAGATCGTCATAGTACGATGCGGGCGTGGTGAGCAGCTCGACGCCGTTGGCCTGCAGCGCGCGCACCGTGGCGACGATGTCGTCCGTTGCGATCGCCACGTGCTGCACGCCGGCACCGCCGTATGAATCGAGGTACTCCTCGATCTGCGAGCGTTTGCGGCCGTGGGCGGGTTCGTTGATCGGCAGCTTCACGGTGCCGGTCGCGTTGCGCATGACCTTCGAGCGCAGCGCCGTGTATTCGGTCGAGATGTCGCGATCGTCGAAACTGATCAGTTCCTGGAAATCGAACGCCTCCGCGTAGAAGCGGCACCACATTTCCATCTGACCCCAGCCGACGTTGCCGACGCAGTGATCGATCGCGCGCAGGCCCACTGCGGCGTTCGCGTGCGCGGGGCTCTCCCACGCGACGAAGCCGGGCAGCCAGATCGCGCTCGCCCCGAGCGTTCGACCAGCGTGTGAATCGTATCGCCGTACGTACCGACCGCGGCGATTACCGCGCGCGCGCCGTTTTCCTCGGCGAGGGCCGGCGCGAACACGGCCTTCGCGCCATGCGCGACGAGATGCCGGAACGCGGCCGCGGCGTCGGGCGTCGAGAACGCGACGCTGCGTACGCCGTCGCCATGGCGCGCGACGTGATCGTTGATCGGGCCGCCGGGCCGCAACGCCGAGCTCAGCACGAGGCGGATGTCGCCCTGCGCGACCACGTAGGAGGCACGGTCGGCGAGCCCGGTCTCGGGGCCGGCGTAGGCCAAAGGCCGGAAGCCGAGGGCGGTGATGTAGTACTCCGCGGCCTGTTTTGCGTTGCCGACCCACAGCTCGAGGTGGTCGAAGCGCAGCGCGCCGCCGTCATAGCGGCCGACGGGGAGCGGAGCGGTCATCGTCATACTATCAAGATACCGCGCGACAGGCGCGAACGCGGCGGCCGAGCCGCAATAATCCGCTAAAGAATGGGATTCCCGCGGCACAAGATGGCGCAAATCGCTCTGGACGCAATCGACCGTGATATCCTGATCGCGCTTCAGGCTAACGCTCGTTTGCCCAACAATGATTTGGCCGCCGCCGTGGGCCTCTCGCCCTCGCCGTGCCTGCGTCGCGTCCGGCGGCTGGAGAAGCTTGGCGTGATCACCGGCTACAGCGCGTTGCTCAACCGCTCGGGGGTCGGCGTGGGGCTGACCGCCTTCGTCAGCATCGACATCGAACGCAATCGCAAAGCCGAGACCGATCTCTTGCGCGCGCAGATCCAGGCCCTGCCCGAAGTCGTCGCCGCACACATCGTGACCGGGGATTCCGACTTTCTGCTCGAGGTCGCAACCGCAAATCTCGAGACGTTTTCGCAGTTCGTGCTCGGCGTGCTCAACAAACTGCCGGGGGTCAAGGGCGTGCGTTCGAACATCTCGCTCGACGTCGTCAAACATGCCGCGGCGTTGCCGATTCCGCCGATCGAGCGCGGCGCATCGTGATCCTCGATCGCGTGCGCGAGCTGTGGCCGATGGCGTTGGCGCTCGTCTTTGCGGCCGGGATGTTCACGCTGGCCGCGCCGCATTCGCTCGGGCCGCCGTGGATCTCCGGTATGCTGGCCGTGCTCGCGATCGCGTGGGTGGCGTTGCAGCCGGCCTCGACCACGCGCGACGACACGCTGCCGGCGCTGGCGATCGCGATCGCCGCGCTCGGCGTGCTGATGGTCGCGCGCCTTTCGCCCGATCTCGCGGCCAAGCAAATGCTGTGGCTTGCGTTTTCGCTCGTGCTCGCGCTGATCGCGGGCCCGGCATTCACGCGCTTTCGCGTGCTCTCAGCGTACACGTACGTGTGGATCGTGGTCGCCATCGTGCTCTTTGTGGCGCTGGCGCTGTTCGGTCAGGAAGTCAACGGCGCGAAGCTCTGGATCCGTATCGGCGGCGTGCAGTTCGAACCGGTGGAAGTCATCAAACTGCTCGTCGTCCTCTTCATGGCGTCGTATCTGGCCGGAACCGCCGACGTCATCGAGCGCACGAAGCCGTGGTCGCTGCGTGCCAACGCGAAATATCTGGGCCCGCTGTTCATCGGTTGGGGCGCGTCGATGGCGATCCTCGTGCTCGAGCGCGACTTGGGGATGGCCGTGTTGCTGCTCTCCACGTTTGCGGCGATGCTCTACGTTGCAACCCGGCGCGTCGATTTGATCGTGGGCTGCACGGCGATCTTCGCGGCCGCGATCTGGTTTGCCGCGACGCACTTCCACTACGTGCAAGCGCGCATCGCGGTCTGGCACGATCCGTTCCGCGATCCCTACGGTGCCGGGTATCAAGCGATGCAGTCGCTCTTTTCGCTCGCGGCCGGGGGCTTGTTCGGAACCGGTTACCATGCCGGACGGCCGGATTTCATTCCCGACGTCGCAACCGACTACGTGTACGCGGCCTATACCGAAGAATGGGGCGCGGTCGGCGCGATCGTGTTGTGCGCGGCGTTTCTCGCGCTGATCCTGCGCATGCTCGTCGTTGCGCAGCGCCAACCCGATCTGTATTCCAAGCTGCTCGCGACGGGTTTGGCGGCAACGCTCGGCTTTCAAGTGGTGATCATCGTCGGCGGTGTGTTGCGCCTCTTCCCGCTGACCGGAATCACGCTGCCGTTCGTCTCATACGGCGGGAGCTCGCTCGTGACGAACTTCTTGCTCGTCGCGCTGGTATGGGCAATTTCGGGCGAACGTCGAAGGGTAGCCGAGTGAGGGGAGTCTCGACGGCCTTTTGGTCGATCGTTCTTATCGGTTCGACCGTCTCCATCGGTGCGGGTTTTGTCGGCGGTCGCTCGATTGGTTCGGCGGGCGCCCTACCGGTAGCCGATGCGAAGGCCGACGACGGTCTCCCCGCCCCCATCCGCCAGCGCCTCATGCGGCGCTCGCTCTTCGGAGCTCACTCGCTCGATGCGGCCGGGGCGTTCGATCCCTACGGTGACCCCGAATTAGGCGTAACCGAGCGCTCGCACGCGGCCCCGGGCTACGATCCGCGCACCGACCGGGCCAAGATCGCCGTGATCGTCATCGACGCGGGCAGCGCGGGGCCCGGGCTCGACATGTTCACCCATTCGACGTTACCGCTCACCTTGGCGGTAGCGCCGAGCGACGACGACGCGGGTTCGGCCGTGCAGTCGATCGAGGCCGCCGGCAAGACGGCCGTCGTCGACGGCTCCCAAGGTTCACCCGCGCGTATCGCGGCGTTACTCCACGATGGTGCGCGCGGCGTGATCGCCTCGCTCGACGAACAACGTGCCGGCGTGCTGTTGCGCGGCATCGATCGCGGCGCGCTGGTCGTGGACGCGGCGCTTTCCGAAGACGATGCGATCGGACCGGCCGCCCGGGCCTTGCACCGCCAGCTCCTAACGCGCGACGTGATCGCCGATGCGCGCGACGACGGTGCCTACGTCGACTTCATGTTACGTGACGCCCTGGCGATCGCGCAGCGCACCGGGACGGCCATCGTCGCCGTCCACGCGCGCGCGCAGAGTTTCGATGCGATCACGCGTTTCGCCGACCGCGCGAGCCGCGACGGCGCCGACATCGTTGCACTGACCGACCTCAACCGTTGACGACGCGCGATTACCTGACGCGCACGCCCGCGGCAGGCATTCGCATCGCGTACGCGAGCGAGGCGCCCGAGCAGTTCGGCGACTTGCGCGTCCCGGCCGGCGAGGGCCCGTTTCCGGTTGCCGTCGTCGTGCACGGCGGCTGGTGGCGCTCAACCTACGGCCTCACCTATGCCGGGCACCTGTGCGAAGCGCTGACGTCCGACGGCTTCGCCACGTGGAACATCGAGTACCGGCGCGTCGGGAATCCCGGCGGCGGTTATCCGAACACGCTCTATGACGTGACCGCGGCGCTCGGCGCGTTGCGCGAGATCGCGCGCGATTACCCGCTCGATCTCAGGCGCGTCGTGGTGACGGGCCATTCGGCCGGCGGACACATCGCCGCGTGGCTCGCCGCGAAACAGGCGCATCGCGAACTGGATATCTTCGGCGAGCCGTTGCCGCTGATCGGCGCGGTGCCGGTGGCGGGCGCGCTCGACCTGGTGCACGTCTCGGCGATGCGGGTGAGCGATGCCGTGGGCATACCGGTGCACGACTTTCTCGGCGGCACGCCGGACGACGTTCCGGAACACTACGCCTTCGCGTCGCCGACGGCGTGGCTGCCGACCGGTATCCCCGTGATCGTCATTCACGGCACGGACGACGACGTCGTGCCGATCGAGATCTCGCGCCGCTACGTACAGCGCGCGCAAGCGGGCGGCGACCGCGCAAAGCTCGTCGTGCTCGACGGCGTCGATCACTTCGCGCCCTTCGATCCGTCGACGAAGGCCGGCGCAATCGTCTGGGACACCGTCTCGGAGCTGCTCACGCGATGAAATCGGGCCTCGGCCGGGAGGTCCCTGCCGGGGGGAGCGTCGTAAAGGCTCTGTGATGACCACCCTGGCCGCGCTGTTCCTCCTCCTTCTTAGCGATACGACTCCGTAGTCGCTTAGCTGCGCTTGCCTGAAATGGCCCGCCGCGAAAGCGACGGGCCAATTTATTTTCCGCCATCATCGAGAGAGAGCATCTCATGTCGACCATGCCCCACAACCGCTACCGACCCTTCGCTCCGATCGCGCTGCCCGACCGCACGTGGCCGTCCAAAACGATCGATCGTGCGCCGCGTTGGTGCAGCGTCGACCTTCGGGACGGGAACCAGGCGCTGATCGAACCGATGGGTGCGCAGCGCAAGCGGCGCATGTTCGATCTCCTCGTGAAGATGGGTTTCAAGGAGATCGAGGTCGGCTTTCCTTCGGCCTCGCAGACCGACTACGATTTCTTGCGCGACCTGATCGAGAGCGGCGCGGTCCCCGACGACGTGTGGCTCCAGGTCCTCACGCAGTCGCGCGAAGAGCTCATCGAGCGCACGTTCGAATCGTTGCGCGGCGCGAAACGCGCGATCGTGCATCTCTACAACTCGACCTCGACGCTGCAGCGGCGTGTGGTATTCGGGATGGATGAAGACGGGATCGTGGGGATCGCCGAGCGCGGCACCCGTCAGATTCGCGCACTGGCCGACAAGATGACGGACATCGACATCCGCTTCGAGTACTCGCCCGAGAGTTTTACCGGCACGGAGCTGCCGTTTGCCAAGCGCGCATGTGAGGCGGTGATGGCGATCTGGCAGCCGACGCCGGAAAAGCCGATGATCCTCAACCTGCCGGCAACGGTCGAGATGTCGACCCCGAACATCTACGCCGACCAGATCGAATGGTTTTGCCGTAACGTCAAGGACCGCGAGAGCGTGCTGATCTCGCTGCACCCGCACAACGATCGCGGCACCGGCGTGGCGGCAGCCGAACTCGCGTTGATGGCGGGCGCCGATCGCGTCGAGGGCACGCTGTTCGGCAACGGCGAGCGCACCGGCAACGTCTGCATCATCACGCTGGCAGCGAACCTGTTCACGCAGGGCGTCGATCCGGAACTGGATCTCTCCGACATCCCGCAGATCGTGCGCACGGTCGAGTACTGCAATCAGATCCCGGTGCACCCGCGTCATCCGTATGGCGGCGACCTCGTGTTCACCGCGTTCTCGGGTTCGCATCAGGACGCGATCAAGAAGGGCCTCGATGCGTTGGCGAAGACCGACGGCGCGCCGTGGGAAGTGCCCTACCTCGCCGTCGATCCGAAGGACCTCGGTCGCAGCTACGAAGCGATCATCCGCATCAACAGCCAGTCGGGCAAGGGCGGGATCGCCTACCTCATGGCGACCGACTACGGCTTCCAGTTGCCGCGCAACGTGCAGATCGAGTTCAGCAAGGTCGTGCAGGCGCACACGGATGAGACCGGCGCCGAACTGACCGCGCCCGAGCTGTGGGACGCCTTCGAACGCGAATACCTGACGCCGGCCGGGCCATTCGGCCTCATCGAGCACCACATCAGCGAGACGGCCGGCGGCGGGTCGGCCATCCGCGCGAGCGTCGCAGACGGCGATGCCGTGCGCAGTATCAGCGGCCAGGGCAACGGTCCGATCGATGCCTTCATCGGCGGTTTGCGTACCGGTCTCGGCATCGAGATCAAGGTGCGCGACTACCACGAACACGCGACGACGTCCGGCGCCAATTCGGCGGCCGTGGCGTACGTCGAACTCGAAGTTGCGGGCAAATCGGTGTACGGCATCGCGCGCGACGCCAACATCGTCACCGCGTCGCTGCGCGCGATCGTCAGCGGCCTCAACCGCGCCAGCCGCTTCGTCACCTTCGACCGCGATGCCGTGAGCGTCTGATGCTCTCGCGCCGGCGAGCGCTTGCGCTGACGGCCGCCGCGCCGTTCGCGCTAGCCGCGCCGCGATCCGTGGCGGCGGCGGAGGCGGTGACGCTCAAGGCCGGTACGTCGCCGACCGACGCGTACGCCGAACCGCTCTATTTCGCGCCCTCCGGCATTTCCGCCAAGACGGGAATCACGCTCGACGTCAGCTTGTTCTCGAGCAGCACCGCGACGGCGGCCGGCTGCGCATCGGGCGCCCTCGACGTCGGCGTTGCCGATCCGATCGCCATCGCCAACGGCGTCGTGCACGGCATTCCATTTCGCATTCTCGCTCCGGGTTCGGTCTACATGGGCGTAACGACGTCGTACATCTGCGTCGCGAAGTCGTCGTCCATCACCAGCGCGAAAGACTTGAACGGCGCGACGATGGGTTCGGTCACGCTGGCGTCGTCGGTTGCGTTCGTGGCCACGAAGTCGTGGCTGGCCGCGGGCGGCGCCGATCTCTCGACGATCAAGTTCGTCGAGATGCCGTACGCCTCGATGGCCGCCGCGATCGAGCGCGGCGCGATCGCCGGCGCGTCGATTGCCGAACCGTTCATCTCGCAACTGCCGCCGACGGTGCGTATTCTCGCCAACCCGAACGATGCGATCGGCGGGCGTTACGCCACCAGCGCCTGGTTCACCACCGCAGCCTGGCTCGAGCGCAATCCCGTGCTCGCGCGCCGGCTCACCGCGGCCATTTACGACGTTGCGCGCTGGTCCAACGACCACCAGGCCGACACGGCCGTCGTGCTGGCCGACGCGACGCACGTCGACGTCGAGCGCGCCCGCTCGATGAAGCGCGCTGCGTTCGTTACCTCACGCGATCTCCAGCCGATCGCGGTCAGCCTCGCCGCAGCCGTGAAAGTCGGCGTGCTGAGCCGCCCCGTCGCCCTATCGGAACTGATGTAGCCCGCTACGGCTGACCGTTTTCCTTAATCATCGGGAGCGTCGCGATTTTCACATTGACGTTCGCACCGTTGATCTTATCGGTGCGAAAGATGTAGATGTTCTGCACGGCGCCGCGCGTTTGCGGATCGATGTAGAACGGGCCGCGCGGGCTGTCGAACTTCATACCCCGCAGCAGTGCCAGCGTTTTGTCGGGATCGAGTTTGCCGTCCTGCGCCTTCACCACCCGGTAGATTGCGTCGACCGCATCGTAGGCGGCGACCGCTTCGAAATCGGGTTGGAAGGCCGAACCGAACGCCGTCTGATAGGCTTTCACGAACGTGCGGTTGGCCGGCGTGTCGAACGACGAGGTGTAGTTGGACGCGCTAACGATTCCGACGGCGGCATCGCCGAGCAGCGGCAAGTTCCAGCCGGTGGTGAGATCGTTGGTGGCGAGAAACTTGATCCCGGCCGCAGCCAAGCCCACGTCCTGATACGCTTTGACCCAGCCTTGCCCGCCGTTCACCGGTCCGACCATCGCGAACACGGCGTCGGGCTTTGCATCCTTGATGCGCTGCGCGTAGGGAACGTAGGTTTCGGTCGTGAGCGGCGCGGCGATCTCGCCGACGATCTTGCCGCCGTTCGCGGTGAAGGCGGTCTTGAACGCTTCGGCCGCTTCGTGTCCGGCGCCGTAATCCAAGTAGATCGAGTAGACGGTCTTGATGCCGTTCTTCGCGGCCCACACCGCCAGCGGCGCGGCGACCTGCGTTTCGGTGAGGCTGAAACGCACCATGTACGGGTTGGGCGGCAGCAACTCCGAGGTCGCCGCGTTGGTGACGAAGACCGGAATCTTCGCCGCGGTCGACACGCTTCCGACCGCGATCGCGTTGGGCGTGAACAGCAGACCGTAGAGGGCGTCGACCTTTTCGCCGACGATCAGTTCTTGCGCCAGCCGCCGGGCGACGTCGGGTGCGACGCCGCCGTCGTCGCGTTTGATGAACTCGATCTTGCGGCCGGCAACGCTGTCGCCGTGCAGCGCCTGGTAGGCGGCGATCGCCGCGTCGAGCGACTTGCCCATCGGCGGCCCGCCGCCCGAGTAGCGGTAGATGATGCCGATACGGATCGGCGTCTGATCGGCCGCCGCTGCAACGGCCGTGATGAGGACCATCATCGAGACGGCGACCATCGCTAAGCGCGTGAGTGAGCGCATGAGAACCTCTTCCAACGGGCGAAATTCGTGCTTTGCCAGTGGGAGGGCGCTTTACCTTGACGGATACGCTCGAAGTCGCGCAGCAAAACGGCGGACGCCACACCCCCTACGCGTTTCTGCAGCACACCAATCCGGGGACGCCGGCGGGCGCGCTGCTGCGCGCGTACTGGCAGCCGGTCGGATTGAGCGGTGACGTCGCGCCGGGCGGTGCGCCGCATCCCGTGCGCGTGATGGGCGAGGATCTCGTGCTCTTCCGCGACGATGCCGGGCGTGCGGGGCTGCTCGGCATCAAGTGCGCGCATCGCTGCGCCGACCTCAGTTATGGACGCGTCGAAAACGGCGGCCTGCGCTGCCTCTATCACGGCTGGCTGTTCGACGTCGACGGCCGCTGTCTCGAACAGCCGGCCGAAGGCGCGAATAGCACGTTCAAAGATCGCGTGCGGCAGAAGTCCTATCCCACGCACGAGGCCGGCGGCGCGATCTGGGCGTACATGGGCGCGGGCGAACCGCCGCTGTTTCCGAACTATCCCGCGGTCGTTGCACCGGAGGCGTATCGCCTCACCACGCGCTGGTTCAGCAACTGCAACTGGATGCAGGGGTCCGAAGGGAACATCGATCCGGTGCACACCTCGTACCTGCATCGCTTCGCGCTGGCCGAAGACCCCAACAAAACACGACTCGGCGTCTTTGCCGCCGACGGCGCACCCGATCTCACGATCGAGGAGACGCGGTTCGGGTTACGCATCTATGCCGAGCGCAAAATCGCGGATTCGACCGACCGCTATCTGCGCATCACCAACTTCGTCATGCCCAATACGTGCTCGATCAACGGGGCCGAAGCCGATCTCGGTCCGGGCGGCTGCGGCATGTCGTGGAACGTCCCGATCGACGACACGCATCACTGGCGCTATTCGTTCGGCTTTCACGCCAAGGCCGCGATGGCCAAGGACCGCATGGCATCGTTCCAGGATGCGGAGAAGATCGAAGGCACCGACGTGATGCGCCGCAATCCCGCGAACCGTTATTTGCAAGACCGCGAGTCGATGGCGACGCAGAGCTACATCGGCCTCGGCAAGGTCTTCCCGGTGCACGACATCTTCATCACCGAGTCGCAAGGACCGATCTTGCCGCACGACGAGGAGCACCTCGCGTCGAGCGATGTCGCAATTCTGCGCGCGCGTAAGCAACTTACCGAAGCCGCGAAGGCCGTTGCCGCGGGCGAGACCCCGCTCGGTGTCGTGCGCGACCCCAAAGACAACGATTTCAGTGACCTCGTGGTCATTACGAAGCGCTTGCCGGCAAGCGTTAGCTTGCAGGCGTATTGCGCAGAGCTTGCGGCTTCGGACCTTTACATACTCGCTCCGTTGGGCTAAAAACGCCCGGTAATGTAACGGGATGGTGAAGGGCCGGAGAAGACTCTGTATTCGGCATAGGCGATCGCAAAAGGGCTGCCGATCCTTGAAGCATCATGCATCCATTCCGAGTCCAGCCCGCGGCGATTGACCGGGTCATCTGCGGTAACTGCGGCCACCCCGCGTGGGACCACTTCGTCAGCGAAGCCGGTGCCGAGTGCGACGGTCACGATAGCGCCGGCGCCTGCCGTTACTTTGCGCTCACCGGCTTCCTCGTCTCGCCGCAGGTGCTAGTCGATAACCTTCGCGTCTCGCAACTCGCGTAACCGCGCCTCGTCATAACCGAGGACGTTCCGCAGAATCGCGTCGCTGTGCTCGCCCAGAGCCGGCGGCGCGCTCGGCGTCCGCACCGGCGTCGCGGAGAAATGCATCGGCGAGCCGGTCGTGCGCACGCCGCCGGTATCGTAGATCATCC
>Ga0182014_10001247_pt1 | contig 34366 bp, 29 predicted proteins | sample 612S2DmetaG_FD_120489 | JGI IMG/M metagenome (GOLD analysis project Ga0182014, IMG submission 120489) | Permafrost microbial communities from Stordalen Mire, Sweden - 612S2D metaG | ecosystem: Environmental > Terrestrial > Soil > Wetlands > Permafrost | place: Sweden: Stordalen | collected... | reverse complement strand
GCGGCGAAGCTCTCGATCACGGCGTTGAAGGTGGCGCTGGGGCGCATCACCGCGGTCACCTTCTCCATGTCGGGCTTGTAGTAGCCGCCGATGTCGACGGGTTTGCCCTGCACGGCCGCGAGTTCGGCGACGATCTTCTTCTCGTCCTCGGCCAGAGTCTTGGCCAAAGACGCGAACTTGGCCGCCAGTTCCCTGTCCTCGGTTTGAGCTGCCAGTTCCTCGGCCCAGTACATCGCCAGATAAAACTGACTGCCACGGTTGTCGAGCTCGCCCACCTTGGTCGACGGGTTCTTGCGGTTGTCCAGCAATCTGCCGGTGGCTGCGTCCAATGTCTTGGCCAGGATCTTGGCTTTGTTGTTGCCGTATTTGATGCCGAGGTCTTCGAACGACACCGCCAGGGCCAGGAACTCGCCCAGCGAGTCCCAGCGCAAATGGTTTTCCTCCACCAGCTGCTGCACGTGCTTTGGCGCGGAGCCGCCGGCACCCGTTTCGTACATGCCGCCGCCGGCCATCAAGGGCACGACCGACAGCATCTTGGCCGAGGTGCCAAGCTCCATGATGGGGAACAGGTCGGTCAGGTAGTCGCGCAGGATGTTGCCGGTAACCGAAATGGTGTCGAGGCCGCGCACCACGCGCTCCAGCGTGTAACGCATCGCGCGCACCTGCGACATGATCTGGATGTCCAGACCGCTGGTGTCGTGCTCCTTGAGGTAGGTCTTCACCTTCTTGATCAGTTCGTTTTCGTGCGGACGATAGGGGTCGAGCCAGAACACCGCAGGCATGCCCGAGTTGCGGGCTCGCGTCACCGCCAGCTTCACCCAGTCGCTAATCGCGGCATCCTTGACCTGGCACATCCGCCAGATGTCGCCCTGTTCGACGTTTTCGCTCAACAGGACTTCGCCGGTGGCGAGGTCGGTGATGTTGGCCATGCCGTCTTCGGGAATTTCGAAGGTCTTGTCGTGCGAACCGTACTCTTCGGCCTGCTGGGCCATCAGGCCCACATTGGGCACCGTACCCATGGTCTTCGGATCGAAATTGCCGTGCCACTTACAGAAGTTGATCATCTCCTGGTAGATGCGCGCGAAAGTCGATTCAGGCATCACGGCCTTGACCTCTTTCAGGCGGCCGTCCGCGCCCCACATCTTGCCGCCGTTGCGGATCATCACGGGCATCGACGCGTCCACGATGATGTCGTTGGGCGAATGGAAGTTGGTGATGCCCTTGGCCGAGTCCACCATCGCCAGTTCGGGCCGGTGTTCGTGGCAGGCGTGCAGATCGGCCTTGATCTCGTCCTGCTTGCTCTGCGGCAAAGTGGCGATCCTGTCGTACAGGCTGACCATGCCGTTGTTGACGTTGACGCCCAGCTCGTCGAACAGCTTGCCGTGCTTGGCGAACGCGTCCTTGTAGAAGATTTTCACGCAGTGACCGAACACGATGGGGTGAGACACCTTCATCATGGTGGCCTTGACGTGCAGCGAGAACATCACGCCGGTCTTGCGCGCGTCCTCGATCTCTCTTTCGTAGAACTCGAGCAACGCCTTCTTGCTCATGAACATGCTGTCGATGATTTCCTTGTCGAGCAGCGCCACCTTGGGCTTGAGCACGATGGTCTTGCCGCTCTTCGTGACCAGCTCCATCTTGACGTCGCGGGCCTTGTCCAGGGTGATGGACTTTTCACCGGCATAGAAGTCGCCATGGTGCATGTGCGACACGTGCGAACGGGAGGCCTGGCTCCACTCCGCCATCGCGTGTGGGTTCTTGCGGGCGTATTCTTTCACGGCGCGCGGCGCGCGTCGGTCCGAATTGCCTTCGCGCAGCACGGGGTTCACCGCGCTGCCGGTGCACTTGGTGTAGCGCGCCTTGATGGCCTTTTCTTCTTCGGTCCTGGGCGAGTCGGGAAAATCGGGAAGCTTGTAACCCTTGGATTGCAACTCCTTGATCGCAACCAGCAGCTGCCCCACCGAGGCACTGACATTGGGCAACTTGATGATGTTGGCCTCCGGCCGCAACGTGAGCTTGCCCAATTTGTCGAGGTTGTTGGGCAATTTCTGCGCGTCGGTCAGATAGTCCGGGAATTCGCCCAGGATCCGCGCCGCCACCGAGATGTCGCAGGGGACCACGTCGATATCGGCCTGGGCCGCAAAGCTGCGAACCAATGGCAGAAAAGCCGCCGTGGCGAGCATCGGCGCTTCGTCGGTCAGGGTGTAGATGATCTGTGCCTTGTCGTTGCTCATGCCGGTCTTCCTGTTGTCTTTTGCAAAATGGCGAAGGGATTTCCAAAATCTACAGAGACGATTTACCTGCCAGACAGGTTCGAGCTTTGGTGCGCGGGCACCTCAGGCATCGCGTTGGCAATGTCTCACTCATGCAGTGAGCCTGCTCGGCATGACTGTCAGGTCAAAAAGCGAAATACGAGCGAAGCCGGGCATCGCTGCGGTCGATGGAACCCGGGGTACTTGCCACACGTGACGCGGCTGCGAGCGAGCCAGGCGGCGAGTTCCAGATCTTGCACATTCCTCGAAGTTCCTCGCTCGCCTGTCTGTCTGGCCGCATGCCTGCTTTTCCTGAACAATTAGCGAAAGATGGCGGTTATCCTTTGACACAGATCAATCGATGGCCGTAACGCGTGTTGGAACGTTTCAAACGGGTCATTCGCGGCGCGGAGCGACGGTCTCAATGTCCCTCGAACGCCATCAGCGTCCGTACCGGGACGTCCATCGCCCGCAGTTTCGCAGCCCCGCCGAGATCCGGCAGATCGATGATGAAGCAGGCCGCGACCACATTGGCGCCGATCTGGCGCATCAGCTTGACCGCGCCCTCCGCGGTGCCGCCGGTGGCGATCAGGTCGTCGACCAGGATCACGCGCTCGCCGGGATGAATGGCGTCGGCGTGCATCTCCATCTCGTCGAGGCCGTATTCCAGCGAATAGGCGATGCGCACCGTGGTATGCGGCAGCTTGCCCCGCTTGCGGATCGGGACGAAGCCGGCGGAGACCTGATGCGCCACCGCGCCGCCGAGAATGAAGCCGCGCGCCTCGATGCCGGCGACCTTGTCGATCTTGTTGCCGGCCCACGGCTGCACCAACTCGTCGACCGCGCGGCGGAAGGCGCGGGCGTCGCCGAGCAGCGTGGTGATGTCGCGAAACAGGATTCCCGGCTTCGGATAGTCCGGAATGGTGCGGACGGAGGCCTTCAGATCGTGGTCAAAATTCATTGCAACCTCATTTGAAACTTCGATCGTCATTCCGGGGCAATGCGAAGCATTGAGCCCGGAATCTCGAGATTCCGGGTCTGGTGCTAGCGCACCATCCCGGAATGACGAGCGTGAAACTTTGCATCCAACTCATCCCACTCCCAGCCGGAACGCGTTCTCGACGATGCGCAGGCCGACTTCGCCGCCGAGCGACATCAGCGACTCCGGGTGAAACTGCACGCCGCCGACAGGCAAGGTCTTGTGTTCGATCGCCATGGCGACGCCGTCCTCGGTGCTGGCGGTCACGCTGAGCACCTCCGGCATGCTGTCGCGCTCGACATAGAGCGAGTGGTAGCGGCCGATCACGATTTCATCGGGCAGGTTCTGCATCAGCCGCCCGCCCTGCACCTTGACCTGCGACGGCCGGCCATGCGCGGGCTGGCCGAGCTGGCCGAGCTGGCCGCCGAAATATTCCCCGATCGCCTGCACCCCGAGGCAGACGCCGAAGATCGGCAGCTTCTTCTCCAGCGCCGCATCGATGGTCTTGGCGATCGCAAAATCCTCCGGCCGTCCCGGACCCGGCGACAGCACCAGCAGATCCCAGTTGTTCTGCTTCAGCATATCCAGCGCATGAATGTGCCGGACCACGGTGACGCTGGCGCCGACCTGGCGGAAATAATCCGCCAGCATATGGACGAAACTGTCGTCGTGATCGATCAGCAGCACCTGCTTGCCGGAGCCGGTGGCGTCAGGCGCGAACGCCGACAGCGGCTTCGGCGGATCGCCGCGCAGCGCCTGGAACAGCGCTGCCGCCTTGACCTGGCATTCCCGGTCCTCGGCGGCGGGATCGGAATCGAACAGGCAGGTGGCGCCGACCCGCACCTCGGCAAGGCCGTCCTTCATCCGGATGGTGCGGATGGTCAGCCCGGTATTGATGCTGCCGTCGAAATTCACCGCGCCGATGGCGCCGGCATACCAGCGCCGCGACGAACGCTCGTGGTCCTCGACGAACTGCATCGCCCATAATTTCGGCGCGCCGGTCACCGTCACCGCCCAGGCGTGGGTCAGGAAGGCATCGAGCGAGTCGAAACCCGGCCGCAGCATGCCTTCGACATGATCGACGGTGTGAAACAGTTTCGAGTAGGTCTCGATCTGGCGCCGCGCCAGCACCTTGATGGTGCCGGGTACGCAGACCCGCGCCTTGTCGTTGCGGTCGACGTCGGTGCACATGTTGAGCTCGAATTCGTCTTTTTCCGAGTTCAGCAGTTGCCGGATCTGCTCGGCGTCGCCGATCGCGTCGACGCCGCGCGCGATGGTGCCGGAGATCGGGCAGGTCTCGACCCGCCTTCCGTCGGAGCGCACGAACATCTCCGGCGAGGCCGACACCAGGAATTCGCCCTCGCCGAGATTCATCAGCGCGCCGTAGGGCGACGGGTTGATCCGGCACAGCCGCTGAAACACTTCCGCCGGCGAACGCTCGCAGGGCTCGGCGAACAACTGCCCCGGCACCGCCTCGAACAGGTCGCCACGCGCGAACGCGGCGCGCGCGGTCTCCACCGTGGCCTGGTATTCGCCGGGCCCGTGATCGGAATAGCCCTGCCGCGGCGTCCTGGCGTAGACGCTTTCGGCGGTGTCGCGCGGCAGCCCCTCGGACGATTGGCCATTCCAGGCAAAATCGTAGCTTAGCACCACGCCGCGCCCGGTGGCGCGGTCATAGGCCAGCAGTCGGTCCGGTACGTACAGCACGATGTCGCGCTGGTCGGGCTCACGGGCGCGCTTCTGCACGAGGTCCTCGATCTGGAACACCAGATCGTAGGCGAAGGCGCCGAACAGCCCGAGCAGCGGATCGTCATTGGCGCCGAACGCGGCCACCAGGTCGCGCACCAGCGACATCACGCTGGCGCGGCGGGTGCGCTGGTCCTCGTCGACCGGCGCGGCGCCGCGCAGGATATGCCCGGCGAGGCGGTTTGGGTGCTTCTCGGTGATGACGACGCAGGGGTCGCGCAAGGTGTCGCCGAGAAAGGCGATCAGCACCTCGCCGCGCGCGTTCAGCGCTTCCAGCGCAAAATCCGAGCCTCGTGTCTCGAGCCGGAGCGGCGGGTCGGCAAAACCCAGATCAAAACTCTCGTAACGGCCCGGCACCGTGGTACCCGAGGACAGCACCACCCCCGGCCGGCGATCCAGCAGGTCGATCAGGTCGTCGAGCCGTTTGGCGCCGCCGGAGAACTGCTCCACCGAACGGGTGACCGCCAGCCCGCCACGGGTGCGATATTCGCTTCTGGCCGGCAGGGAGAAAGCTGTCCTGTTCATGGCATCCTCTTACGAAACTTGCCGAGGGAACGCCACACAGGACAAACGAAAAAGGCCGTCGCGCTGCGATGACGGCCTCGAACGATTGGGAAAAATGAAATCGCGCCGGCCACCTCTTCAGGAGGTGCGCCACCAGAGACGGGAGTTGCGGACGGCGGTATTCATGGCCGTTAGACACCATGGCAAGGCGGAGACGTCAAGGGTGGTATCGCGGCCCGAGCACCCGCCGGACCGGCGATTTTCGGGGCCGGCCCCGTGGTGGGACGGGGTGAATGACGGCGTCGTCCCGGCGACCGCCGGGACGACGCCGTGGAGTATGACCCGTTCACCTCACCCCAGGTGCTTCTTGAAAAACTCCGTCGCCCTGCCCCAGGCGAGTTCGGCGGCGGCGCGGTCGTGCACCGATTGCCGCTGCTCGTTGACGAAGGCGTGCTCGGCGTCATACCGAAACAGCTCCAGCGACTTGCCGGCGGCTTTCATCGCCGCTTCGAACGCATCGACCGCCTGCGGCGTGCACCAGTCGTCCTTGTTGGCGAAATGCGCCTGCAGCGGAATTTTGATGTCCGAGGGCTTGGCCGCCTGCTCCGGCGGAATGCCGTAGAACACCACGCCGGCAGCGAGCTCGGGAATTTTGGCGGCGCCGATGATGGTGACGGCGCCGCCGAGGCAGAAGCCGGTCAGGCCGACCCTGGCGCCGTTGCGGCCGAGATACTGCGCCGCGCCGCGCACCGTCTGCGTGGTGGCGTCGATGAAATCCAGCGAGTTCATCTCTTTGCCGGCGGCGTCGGTGTCGTGATAGGGCACCACCTTGCCCTTGTAGAGATCGGGCGCCAGCGCGTCGAAGCCGGCGATCGCGAAGCGGTCGCACATGCCCTTGATCTGCTCCGAAAGTCCCCACCATTCCTGGATCACGACCACGCAAGGCGCGTTGCCGCGCGCGGCGTTGGCGAGATAGCCCGAGGCGTCCTTGCCGTCCGGACGCTTGAACGAGATGCTGGTACCCATGGTTCCTCCGGTGATTTTGGGGGGTGGCCGATTGGCGGCTATCTTGTCCGCTGTGGGGTCAGGAAGCAATCGGAAGACCGTCATTCCGGGATGGTCCGAAGGACCAGACCCGGAATCTCGAGATTCCGGGTTCGGTCGCTGCGCGCCCGCCCCGGAATGACGGAGGCAACAAAAAAGCCCCCGCAGGGGCTTTTTATGAATTCATTCTGTCACGATCGCCGCACTCAGTGCGCGTCGGCCCAGACCTTCTTCTTGGTGAAGTACAGCAGGCCGGTGAGCAGGATCAGGAAGATGAACACCTGCATGCCCAGCTTCTTGCGGGCTTCCATGTGCGGCTCGGCGGCCCACATCAGGAAGGTGGTGACGTCCTTGGCGTATTGCGCCACCGTCGCCGGCGAGCCGTCGTCGAACGTGACCTGACCGTCGCTGAGCGGCTTCGGCATCTTGATGGCGTGGCCGGGGAAATACTTGTTGTAGTAGGAGCCCTCGGGGAGGGTAACGCCGGCCGGCGGGGCTTCTTCAAATCCCGTCAGGATCCCGACGACATAGTTCGGGCCCTGCTCCTGGAACTGGCTGAAGAAGTCGAACACGAATTTCGGGAAGCCGCGCTCATAGGAGCGGGCCTTGGTGATCAGCGACAGATCCGGCGGCAATGCGCCGCCATTGGCCGCGCGCGCCGCCTGCTCGTTCGCGAACGGCGACGGGAAATAGTCGGCCGGCCGGCCCGGCCGGTCGAACATGTCGCCCTGGTCGTTCGGGCCGTCCTTGATCTTGTACTCGGCCGCAAGGGCCGCCACCTGCGCGGACGAATAGCCGGGACCGCCGTCATCGGCGAGGTTACGGAACGCGATGTAGGACAGCGCGTGGCAGGCGGAGCAGACTTCCTTGTAGACCTTCAGGCCGCGCTGCATCGAGCCGCGGTCGAACTTGCCGAACGGGCCGGCAAACGACCAGGACTGCGACGGCGGGGCTTCCTGCTCCTCGGCGCGGGCGTTCTGCGCGCCGCCGACCAGCAGGGTGCCTGCGACCATCAGCGCGACCACCGTCGACACCGACTTGCTTCCGTACTTCGCCAGCACGTCGTCGGCGATCGAATTCGGAACCGGCCGCGGCGTTTCGATCCGGCTCAACAGCGGCAGCAGGATCAGGAAATAGGCGAAGTAGCAGAAGGTCAGGATGCGGCCGGCGATCACATAGATGCCTTCCGGCGGCTGCGCGCCGAGATAGCCGAGCAGCACGCAGACGATGACGAAGATCCAGAAGAACTGTTTTGCCAATGGACGATACTTCGACGACCGGGTCTTGGCGCTGTCGAGCCAGGGCAGGAACGCCAGCACGATGATCGCCGAGAACATCGCAATCACGCCGGCGAGCTTGTTCGGGATCGAGCGCAGGATCGCGTAGAACGGCAGGTAATACCATTCCGGCACGATGTGCGCCGGGGTGACGCCGGGATTGGCCGGGATGTAGTTGTCGGCGTCGCCGAGATAGTTCGGCATGTAGAAGATGAACCAGGCGAAGAACAGCATGAAGCAGGAAACGCCGAACGCGTCCTTGATGGTCGCGTAGGGCGTGAACGGCACGGTGTCCTTTTCGGTCTTGGCTTCGACGCCGGCCGGATTGTTCTGGCCCGCGACATGCAGCGCCCATACGTGCAGCACCACGACGCCGGCGATCACGAACGGCAGCAGATAGTGCAGCGAGAAGAAGCGGTTCAGCGTCGGATTGCCGACCGAATAGCCGCCCCACAGCAGGGTCACGATGCTGTCGCCGACATAGGGCACGGCCGAGAACAGGTTGGTGATGACGGTGGCGCCCCAGAAGCTCATCTGGCCCCACGGCAGCACGTAACCCATGAAGCCGGTCGCCATCATCAGCAGGTAGATGATGACGCCGAGGATCCACAGCACTTCGCGCGGCTCCTTGTACGACCCGTAGTAAAGGCCGCGCAGCATGTGGACGTAGACCGCAAGGAAGAACATCGACGCGCCGCTGGCGTGCACGTTGCGCAGCAGCCAGCCGAAATTGACGTCGCGCACGATGCTCTCGACCGACCTGAAGGCCAGATCGGCATTCGGCGTGTAGTGCATCGCCAGGATGACGCCGGTCAGGATCTGCACCCCGAGCATCATCGAAAGGATGGCGCCGAAGGTCCACCAGTAGTTCAGATTGCGCGGCGTCGGATAGGCCACGAACGAGGAATGGACGAGACCCATAATCGGCAGGCGCCGCTCGATCCACTTCAAGGCGGGATGGGTCGGCTGGTAGTCGGATGGTCCGCTCATGATGCGATCCCTAGGGAAATAAAAGGCGACGCGACGGGCTCAAGCAAAGTCAGGGAAACCGATCCCCGACCTTAGCCAATCTGGATTTTGCTGTCGGAAACGAATTGATAGGGCGGCACCGTCAGGTTGGCGGGCGCGGGTCCCTGGCGAATGCGACCGGAGGAGTCGTATTGCGAGCCGTGGCAGGGGCAGAAGAAGCCGTCGTAATTGCCCTCATGGGCGATCGGGATACAGCCGAGATGGGTGCAGATGCCGATCACGACCAGCCACTGGTCATGGCCGTCCTTGACCCGGGCCTGGTCGGTCTGGGGATCGGGAAGGCTCGCCACCGGAACGCTGCGGGCTTCGTCGATCTGCTTCTTGGTGCGGTGGCTGATATAGATCGGCTTGCCGCGCCAGAACACCTTGATGTCCTGACCTTCCGCGATCGGCGTCAGGTCGACTTCGATCGGCGCACCGGCCGCGATGGTCGAGGCATCCGGATTCATCTGGGAGACGAACGGCCAGAGCGTGGCCACTCCGCCGACCACGGCGGCAGCTCCCGTTGCAACAAAGAGGAAATCACGGCGTGTTGGATGATCCGCCGAAGACGCTGTCGTCACGATTCCAAACCCTTTCTAGAGCTGCAGCCGGTGGAACCGTCCCAGGCGACGCATGCGCGAACCAGGGGGGCTGCCGGCGCCCGCGACCCCCGCGGCGGCAGAAAGACCGCCTTTTCCCGGCTAATCGCCAGTAAGAAGCAGTCCAGAATCGTTCTATTGGCACCCTTGCCGGAAGAGCGCAAGCCCGGTATCGGCTGGCCGGCGTGCAATGCACTAAATCCGCGCAGAGCGATGATTTTTTGCGACATTCGCGGGGGGACCGGAAGGGCCGTCACACCATGCAGGTTGCTCTTTTCCAGCCCGACATCCCCCAGAACACCGGGACGATTCTGCGTCTCTGTGCCTGCCTCGGCGTCGCCGCCCATATCATCGAACCCGCCGGTTTCCCGGTATCCGACCGGCACTTCCGCCGGGCCGGCATGGATTATCTCGACTTGGTGACCATCACCCGCCACGATTCCTGGTCAAAATTCGAGCAATGGCGCAGCCTCGGGGGCTACCGGCTGATCCTGTTCACGACCAAAGGCGCCTGTTCCTATCTTGATTTTGGCTATGGCGCCGATGACATCCTGCTGTTCGGGCGGGAATCGGCCGGGGTCCCCGACGAGGTCGCCGGGGCTGCGGATGCGCGGCTGGTGATCCCGATCAGGCCCGGCCTGCGCTCGCTGAATATCGCGGTGGCGGCGGCGATGGCCCTGGGCGAGGCGCTGCGGCAGACCGGACCAAGCTTCAGGGACGCGGTGCCGTGAGCTATGCGATCAAGCCGGTCGGGGCCGCCGGCCCCGTGACGCAAGTGAGCATTTACCGCGACAGCTGCGGCGAAAGCTGACACCTATGACGGCCCGCAGGGCCAGAAGAACCAGGGGATGGCAACGCCGATGGACATGTCCGTGATCGAGGATCGCAAAGCGCGCGCGCGGGCCTGGTTCGAGCATTTGCGCGACGATATCTGCGCGGCCTTCGAACGGCTCGAGGACGATGCGCCGGCAGCGCTCTACCCCGGCGGCTCGGGGCGTTTCGTCCGCACCGGCTGGGACCGTACCGACCATTCCGGCGGGCCCGGCGGCGGCGGCGTGATGAGCGTGATGCGCGGCCGGCTGTTCGAGAAAGTGGGGGTGCACTGCTCGACCGTGCACGGCGAATTCGCGCCCGAATTCCGTGCGCAAATTCCGGGCGCGGCCGACGATCCCAAATTCTGGGCATCGGGCATCTCGCTGATCGCGCATCTGCGCAACCCCCACATTCCGGCGGTGCACATGAACACCCGCTTCGTCGTCACCACCAAGGCGTGGTTCGGCGGCGGCGCCGACCTGACCCCGGTGCTCGAGCGGCGGCGGACCCAGGATGATCCGGACAGCGTCGCGTTCCATGCCGCCATGCAGGGCGCCTGCGACGCCCACGCCGCGGTCGCCAGCTACCCGAAATACAAGAAATGGTGCGACGAATATTTTTATCTGCCGCACCGCAAGGAGCCGCGCGGCATCGGCGGCATCTTCTATGACTGGCACGATTCCGGCGACTGGAACGCCGACCTCGCCTTCACCAAGGACGTCGGCCGCGCCTTCCTGAAGGTCTATCCCGAACTGGTCAGCCGCAATTTCGACACGCCCTGGACCGCTGAGGACCGCGAGGAACAGCTGATCCGGCGCGGACGCTATGTCGAATTCAACCTGCTCTACGACCGCGGCACCATCTTCGGCCTCAAGACCGGTGGCAATGTGGACTCGATCCTGTCGTCGATGCCGCCCGAAGTGAAGTGGCCCTAAAACCATGGCCCGACTGCCGCGCGCGATGCTGATCGACATGGACGACACCATCCTGTCGGCCTATGGCCGGCCCGATATCGCCTGGAACAGCGTCGCCGCGGAGTTCGCCGGCGAACTGGCGCCGCTGTCGCCGCAACAGGTCGCCGCGGCGATCGTGGATTCCGGGCGCAGGTTCTGGGCGGCGGCGACGGCGGAGTGGCGCTTGAGACTCGACGAAGCGCGCCACGAGGTGGTCAAGGGCGGATTTTCCACGCTGGCGGACGCCGGCCAGCCCGCTCTGCCCGCGGATCTCGCGATCCGGCTCGCCGACCGTTTCACCGCCTACCGGGAAGAACAGATGTTCGTGTTTCCGGGCGCCCATGACGCGATCGACGCCCTGAAGGCGCATGGCGTCAGGCTGGCGCTGGTGACCAACGGTGCGGCCGGAATCCAGCGCGGCAAGGTCGAGCGCTTTGCGCTGACCCACCGCTTCGATCATATCCAGATCGAGGGCGAGCACGGTTTCGGCAAACCGGACGAGCGCGCCTACCTTCACGCCATGCAGGCGCTCGGGGTGACGGCGCCGGAGACATGGATGATCGGCGACAATCTGGAATGGGAAGTCGAGGCGCCGCAGCGCCTTGGCATCTATGCGATCTGGATCGACGCGCATGGCGAGGGCCTGCCCGCCAACTCCACCATCAAGCCCGATCGCATCATCCGCTCGCTGACCGAGCTGCTGCCGGACGCGTAGCAATAGCGCCCGTCATGCCGGCCGTTCCCCTGACCTGATCCGTCCGGCCAAAATAACCTTCCGTGATCGGCCTGTCATCACAGACCGGTAGCCTCTGAGTCGCGTCAATCAACGCGGAGGAAGAGATCATGGACTTGAAACCAGGCGATGTCGTCATTCTGAAATCCGGCGGTCATCCGCTGACGGTGGCGGAAGTCAACGAGGACACCATCATGTGCCTCTGGATGGGCGGCGAAGGCGACCTGTTTCGCGAAACGCTGCCGGTGGCCGTGCTGGAACTAGCGGAACTCGAAGCCGCTGACGAAGCGGATGAAGAGGACGAGGAAGAAGACGAAGAAGAGGAAGAAGAGGAAGACGACGAGGAAGCCGACCACAAGAGCCGCAAGAAGGGCAAGGTTGCCTGAGGTTCCGGCTTGCGACTCCGCCGGGTTCCGATACCCGGCGGCATCGCATGGCCGGAGTTTCGTCCAGGGTGTGGACTCAGGAGCGCGTAGCCCGACTCGGATGGCTGCCAGATGGTGGCCGTTGAAGCGATCGAGGGGTTGGCCGGCACCCCGCGCTTATGAACGTGCCCGGTCGATCGACGACCATTGCAAGTCCACCAAGCGGCATGACTATCGCGATCCGGGCCTCCATTGCTTGAAAGCAATCCGCTCCTCAGCGAGCTCCGGTCGCAAACCAATCCGATCCCGAACGCAAGAGATGTCCACCTTGGACCAGGAGTTGGAGGGTGGTTCTAGGTTGGCCGGGTCATGCAGCTCGCACCTCGGGCGTTGCAGTCACGGACTTCACACGCGCCGTCTCCTCGGGCGTGAGCGCGTCCTCGATGATCGCGTTGAAAGAACGCGCCGCCGCCATGGCGCGGGTCGGCGCGTCCGGTTCGGCATCAGGGCCGGTCAGGCGGAACGAGGCCGGCGACAATGGACCGAACCACAATGCGCGTTCGAGCGCCGGCCATGCCGCGGGACGCGGTTCGACACCCGCATGGCTGGCAAAGAGCGTCGCCAGGGCGTGCATGGGAATATCGCGCGGACCACTTCGACGTGCTCTTGCCGTCGAAACGCCCTCTTGCATCGTTTCGATGGACGGCATCGGCCGCAGCCCCGCCCACAAATAAGCAAGCCAACGCGCCTGCAATTCGAGCACCGGGAAATAGGGGCCGACCAGTGGATAAAGGCCGATGAAACCAAGACCGTCCAGATCGGGATGCAGCGTGTGGTCGTGCAGGTCGACGTGGCTGCCGTCGAGACCGAGGGTCGCCGCGATCGTCTCACTGACGAACGGCAGCGTGAGCTTGAAACCGGTGCCGAGAATGATCGCATCGAAGGCCTCAATGGATCGGTCGGTAAAGCGTACGGTTTGGCCGTCGACCGCTTCGAGCCATGGCAGCGGTCGGATTCGTCCTTCCGCCACCAATGCCAGATAATTCTGCGACTGGGTCAAGCCGGCGGCAAAGATGTTGTCGTCTGGCTTCGGAGCCCCAAATTGCTCAGGGCTGCCGCAGCTCTCAAGCACCATTTGTTTCATCCCCGCCGCGATCGCCTCCGGCGGCAGCACCCTTCCGGCCTGCGCGGCAAAACGCGTGAAAGCAACGTGGTCCGTCGGCACCCCGGCAAGGAGTTTTTGCAGGACATAGCGCTGGCGACGCATGGCGACGCAGACTTCCGCGCCCGATGCGGCCAATTCGCTTGCGATTTCGAGCGCGCTGATTGAACAGCCGGCAACGAGCACAGGTTGCCCGCGATAGGGCTCGGCCCCTTGATATTGGGAGCTATGGATGGCGCCGCCGCGGCCGGCAAAACTACTCAGCCCGGCAATTGCGGGTACGTCGGGTGCCGTGCAGCAGCCCGTCGCGACCACGACGCGCGAAAAGAGTTCCGATACAGTGCTCTCGCCGCGTCGCGAGCGGACGATCCAGCCCGTCCCGGCATCCTGATCCAACCCTTCGACACGGGTCGACAGACGCAGGTGGGGCGTAAGGCCAGCCTTCTCGGCATATTGCTGCAAGTAGGCCAGCATATCGAGTTGGCTCGGATAGACACCGGTGCCTTCAGGATGATCGAGATCGCTGAAAGCCGTCAGTACCCGGCTTGTATTGGTGCGCATGCCCGGCCAGACGGCGCTCAAAGGCGAGGCCGTATTCCATTGCCCGCCTACCACGGCCGCAGCCTCGAAGACGACCGGATCGAAGCCGTGCTTTTTGAGGAAGCGGGCCGCGACAAGGCCGGCCGGGCCGCCGCCGATGATGGCGACGGCTCGTTCAGGCATGTGAAACGGATCGAGAGACGCATTCATGATGCCCGTCCTTTGTGTGGTCCGCCGGAATTGTACGCTTTTCCGGATCGCGGTTTTCCTAAATGATTACTAAGCGCCTGCTCGCTTTTACTAAATAATCGCTAACCGCTAGAATAGGCCTATGACGGGAACAGACCGCAACCCGATCGACGCTGCGCTGGCTACCTTCCTGGAAAGCCCGGTGATGATTATCGTTGGGAGCTGCGACGATGGCTTGCTGCCGCAAGTTGCCCGGGCGGCCGGCGTTGTCGTTGATCGTGCCAAAGGTCGAGTCGACCTCATCGTCTCGGGTTGGCAATGGCCGCAGACCATCGCCAATGTCGGGCGCAACGGGCAACTCGCCGTCACCTTCGCGCGGCCCGCCGACTATGTCTCGTACCAGCTCAAAGGTCGCGCCGCGATCATTCCAGCTTCCGCCGCCCATCGGCGGCGCGCACAGCACTACATCGAGGCGATGATCGAGACGTTCGCGGGGCTCGGCCTCGATCAGGCGGTCGCGGCGTCCTGGCTCGTCGACCTGGAGCCGCAGGTCTTGCGCCTCGCGGTCGAGACGATTTTCGTGCAGACGCCGGGCGAGAAGGCCGGCAGTATCCTCGAGCCGTCTCGATGACGATCCGCCTGCGTGACCTCCAAGCCTGCTTCGAAGGCGTCATTCCTTCGATCATCGCGACGGCTTCGCAAGATGGCGTTCCTAACATCTCGTACCTCTCGCATGTCGCGCTCGTCGATGACGAGCACGTAGCGCTCTCGGACCAATTCTTCTCGAAGACCGCCGCCAACATCCGCGCCAACAACAACGCCGCCGTCATGCTGGTTGATCCGCGTGATGGCGGCCAATACCGGCTGTCCGTGATCTTTGAGCGCTCGCTCGACAGCGGCGCGCTGTTCGAAATCATGGCGGCTGAACTCCGCGCCAGCAGCGCACAACTCGGGATGGCTGACGTGATGCGCCTGCGCGGCGTGGACATTTATCGCGTTGCCTCAGTGGAGGCCATTCCTTCGCCGGGCGCGGCAATCGCAACCTCGTCGCCGGCGGCGAGCCTTTATCTCGTCGCTGCGGCGACGCTCTGCGGCGGCATTTCAGAAGCACGCGAGATCGACACGATCGTCGACGCGGTGCTGGATGGACTACGCGACAGCTTCGGCTGCGCCAACTCCGTGCTGCTTGTGAAATATCCCGCCGGCGAACGTCTGGTGACCGTCGGTAGTCGCGGCTATTCGTGGACCGGCATCGGCTCGGAAGTGACGATTGGCGAAGCGATCATCGGAACGGTGGCCGCCGAGCGCCGCACCATTCGTATCAGCGACATGAGCCGCATTCGTCGGTTCGGCGACGCCATACGCGCCTCGGCGGTTGACGAAAACCGGACTCGTACGATCGCCTTGCCCGGCATAGCCGACGCCATGAGCCAGATGGCGCTTCCCATGATCGCGGGAGGCGCCTTGCGCGGAGTGCTTTTTCTCGAAAGCAAGGAGCGTCTCGCATTTCCGAAGGACCTCGAAACGGCTCTCTCGATCCTGGCAAGCAACGCGGCGGCAGCCCTTGCGCTCGCCGACGATACCAGCGGCAGCGAGCAATCGCTGGTCACCTCCCAGGGCAATGGCGCCTTGGCGGGACGACCATTTAGCGTTGTTCACCATCTTTTGGACGACAGCGTGTTCATTGACGGCGAATACTTGATCAAAGGCGTTTCGGGTCGGCTCCTGGTTCATCTGCTGGGGCTACATCTGCAAGAGGGGCGTGCGGACTTTACCAATCGCGAGATGCGGCTCTCCGACGAATTGCGATTGCCCGATTTCAAGGACAATCTGGAAACCCGCCTGCTCCTGCTCCGACGGCGGTTGGAGGAGAAGGCTGCTCCAATCCGACTTCTGAGGACGGGTCGCGGAAAGCTCAGGCTGGAAATGGCCGGACCGGCGCTTCTCCAGTCGCGGTAAGGAGCAGGATTGGGGGAACGGCCGTTGTTGTGCAGGTTTTCGGAAGCGCCGCAATGTCCGACTCCGGTCCGAAATGCGCACCAAAGCGGACGTCCGCCGGCCGCTCTGAATTTACGGCTTCACGCCCTAGCTCAACAGCGAGCGCGCGGCGCTGGAGATCATCACCACGCCGCCTGCTATCACGGCCAGATCGAGGATCGCGGTGTGAATGTGCACCGGCATGCGTTCAACGAAGGCGCGGGCGAAAAATGCCCCGGGCAGCGCGATCCCGCCGATCAGGAGCGCAAAGGCGAGCACCTGCGCGGTGACGACGCCGGCCAATCCGAACACGGAAATCTTGATGACGCTGGTAGCCACCGAGATCACGGCGTCGGTGGCGATCACGGCGGCACCTTCCAGCCCCGCCGCCATCAACAGCGACAGCAGGATCACCCCGGAGCCCGAGGTGCCGCCGACCACGACACCGTAGCCCACCGCGCCGACGCCCAACCCGGTATCGCCGATCCGGATCTCGCGGCGCCGCGCCAGGCGACGCAGCGGCACGCTTGCGATCAGCATGGCGCCGATCACCAGCGCCGCGCCGGCGCTGGTGAGCCGCGTGTAGCCGTAAGCGCCGAGCGCAGTGGTCAGGGCGGCGGCCAGGATCACGATCAGCGCGCGGCGGCGATCGGCATGGCGCAGATAGGCCGTAGCGCGGCTGAGATTGGTGAAGACGGCCGATATCGCGATGATCGGCACCACCGGTTCGGCGCCGATCAGGGGCACCAGAACCAGCGGCATCAACGCACCGGTGCCGTAGCCGGCGAGCCCGCCGACGATCGAAGCAAACAGCGCGACGCCAGCCACCAGCACAAGCTGCAGCAGCGAGATATCGGCGAAGCCGGAAAGGATGCTCACAGCCTGTGATCGCGGGTGAAGCGGGCCACGGTCTGGTCGGCAATGGCTCTCAGGGCAGGCTCCTCCAGGGGAAAATCCGCCGCCAGCCAGGCGTCTTCGGCCAGCGCCATGATCTGCCCGAGTGCGGGGCCCTGGGCAATGCCGCGCGCGATGAAATCGGCCGCCTTGAGCGGAAATTTCGGCGCCTGCCAGCGCTCCGGCAGGGCGGCAAGCTGCCGCCAATGCGCGGGCTCGGCGTTGCCGCCCGCCCGCGCCCAGGCCAGCATCAGCCGGTCGCGGTAGCGATCCTCGCCGAGTCGATAGAGCCGGCGCCGGGCGACCGCCTCGTCCATTCCGGCCAGCCGCCACCAGCGATGGCCCATGGAATCCAGCGCCTTGGTTTCCGCCTTGCTGAGCCGCAGCCGGGTCGCGACCCGCCGCGCATCCTCGCTGACGGCGACCGCGAGCGCACCGAGCCTTCGAACCGCATCCGGCTCCAGGCCCAACAGGCGCTCCGCCGCGATCATGATGGCGAACGGCCCGACATAGGCGACGCCGCCGAAAATCGGCAGCAGCAGCCCGCCCTCCGCCATCGCCGCGATCGCGCCGGCGGCGCCTTCGGCGACCACCAGCTTGACCATCTCCATCCGCATCCGTTCCGCCGAGAGGCCGGCAAGGCCGGCGCGGCCGCGAATGCAGGCGAGATAGCCGGCGCGGTCGGGCTCGCCCGCGCCGAAGGCGGCGTGAATGCGGAAGAAGCGCAGGATGCGCAAATAATCCTCCGCTATCCGCAAGTCGGGATCGCCGATGAAGCGCACGCGCCTGGCGGCGATGTCGGCGAGGCCGCCGACGTGGTCGTGCACCAATCCGGTGGTGTCGACCGACAGGCCGTTGATGGTGAAATCGCGCCGCTCCGCGTCCACCACCCAGTCTCGGCCGAACGCCACCCTGGCCTTGCGGCCGAAGGTTTCGGTGTCCTCGCGCAGCGTGGTGATCTCGAACGGCTGGGCCTCGACCACCAGCGTCACGGTGCCGTGCTCGATGCCGGTCGGCACCGCCTTGATCCCGGCCGCCCTGGCGCGGCGGATCACTTCATCGGGCAGAGCGGTGGTGGCGATGTCGATGTCGCCGGGCGGAATCCCCAACAGCACGTTGCGGACCGCGCCGCCGATCACGCGCGCCTCCTCGCCGTCGCCGTTGAGGAGCCCGAGCACGCGGGCGGTCGGACCGGAGATCAGCCAGGGCGCGTCCAGTGCTCTGATTCCGAAGTTCGCAGGCATGTGCGGCTACCTCTTATGCGAACTTCGGAATCAGAGCACTGGCAAAATCTATCATTGCAGTGCCGCTTTTCGATTTGAAGTTCCTGACGCGAAATTGCGGCGACCGGTGCAGGAACTTCAAATCGGCGGCACTGCCGAGCACGCGCGCATCATTCATTTTTCAACTCCGGGAACGAATCTGTCGTTCTCGATATGCGCGGGAATGTAGGTCGAATTCGGCGGCGCGCCGGAAAACCGCGCGAGCAGCACCAGGCTGGCGATGACCAGCACGAGCGCGCCGAGCAGGAGCTTGGCGATGACGTGCAGCGGCCACGACGCCTGCAACATCAGGCCGGAGCGGGTGGCGAGCAGAAACGCCGCATAGGCCGCGAACGGGACCAGGAAGATCAGGACCTCGGTGAAGGCCGGACGGATCATGTCAGGCAGATCCGCTCGTACAGCACGCGCAGAATGCCCGCGGTCGCGCCCCAGATATAGCGTTCGGCGAACGGCATGGCGTAATAGGAACGCTCCATGCCGCGAAACTCCTTGCTGTGCAGCTGGTGGTTCGCGGGGTCCATCAGGAACGCCAGCGGCACCTCGAACGCGTCGTCGACCTCGGACTTGTTGATGCGCAGCGTAAAGCCCGGCCGCACCCGCGCCACCGTCGGCAGGATACGAAATCCGAAACCGGTCGCGTAGAGATCGAGATAACCGATCGGCTCGACGAATTTCCGGTCCAGCCCGATCTCCTCCTCGGCCTCGCGCAGCGCGGTTTCGAGCGGGGAAGCGTCGGTAGCGTCGATCTTGCCGCCGGGAAACGAAATCTGGCCGGCGTGGTCGTTGAGGTGGGCCGAGCGCTGCGTCAACAGCACGGTCGGCTGCGGATGGTCCACCACCGGGATCAATACCGCGGCCGGGCGAACCGGCTGTTCGCGGGCGACGATCTCCAGCATGCGGTCGGTGCCGAGATCGCCGCTCTTGGGAACGATGTTGGGGTCGACCAGGCCCGGTGGCACGTCGAAACGCAGCCGGGCGCGGCTGCGATCGAAAAACTCCTGCGCGCTGATCGCCGCCGGATCCATCTTCAGCATCGGCTCGTTCAAAGCGCGCCCCTCACCTGTTCCGCATCCGCCATCGCAAAGAATTCACCGCCTGATGCGACACCGAACATCGGACGACCATCGACCACCCGCTCCTCGCCCATGTCAACCAGATCGTAATAGAGCGCCCGGGTCACCTTGGCCCAGAGATCGGCACGGACGTGAAGATAGGGCGTCAGCCCGCCGTCGGCGGCCGCCTCGAACCGGAGCCGGTGGGAGGAATCGCAAGCCACCCAGTCGTCGACATTGGTGCGGAAGCGCAACAGCCGGTCGCCGGCGTCGCCTTCCCTGAGCATCTCGACCGCGAGAAACGGCGCATCGTCGACGCGGATGCCGACCTTCTCCACCGGGGTCACGAGAAAGTGCTTGCCGTCCTCGCGCTTGAGGATCGTCGAAAACAGCCGCACCAGCGCCGGCCGTCCGATTGGCGTCCCCATGTAAAACCACGTACCATCGCCCGCGATTCGCATGTCGAGATCGCCGCAGAACGGCGGATTCCACAGATGCACCGGCGGCAGGCCTTTTCCGGCGACGCCGGCATCGGCAGCCTGCCTGGCCGCAGCCGTCAGTCCTTCGAGACCTTGATCCGGTTCCTGCCCTTGCTTCGCCATTGTTTGCCCTGAGTCTGACCGCCTCGGTTGGCACGATTGGTGCACGTCTTGCGACGTGCGCTTGAGACGAGTTCCGTCCGTAATGTCCCGGATCAGGTCGCCATATCGTGATGCCGTTCATACCCCGAAACGCCGATAATGTGGGGATAGTTTAATTCAACAAATACATGGCCTTCGCATAAGTTTAGCATGGGAGCCATGGCACGACGACGCGGGAATCGATGCGCGTCGCAGACAAGATTGGCACCCGAGACCCGCACGCAGGCTCTGCGCGCAAGGTTCGGGATGAAGGAGAAGCTGATGGCTGGCGCAGATGGTGTCGAAAAACTGGAAGACGGGATCGTCCGCTCGGCCGAGCAGGTCGCCGCACAGATCCGCACGGCGAAGGATGCGATCTCGACCGTCATTTTCGGCCAGGACCGGGTGATCGAAAATACCCTGGTGACGATCCTGTCCGGCGGTCACGCGCTGCTGATCGGCGTGCCGGGTCTTGCCAAGACCAAGCTGGTCGAGACGCTCGGCATCACGCTCGGGCTCGATGCCAAGCGCATCCAGTTCACGCCGGACCTGATGCCTTCGGATATCCTGGGCGCCGAAGTGCTGGACGAGAGCACTACCGGCAAACGTTCGTTCCGTTTCATCTCGGGTCCGGTGTTCGCGCAGCTGTTGATGGCCGACGAAATCAACCGCGCCAGCCCGCGCACCCAGTCCGCGCTGCTGCAGGCCATGCAGGAACAGCACATCACGGTGGCGGGTGCGCGCCACGACCTGCCGAAGCCGTTCCACGTGCTGGCGACGCAAAATCCGCTGGAGCAGGAAGGCACCTACCCGCTTCCGGAGGCACAGCTCGACCGCTTCCTGATGGAGATCGACGTCGACTATCCGGATCGCGACGCCGAGCGGCGGATCCTGTTCGAGACCACCGGCGCCGACGAGACGCTGGCCAAGGCGGCGATGAACGCCGACATCCTGATCGCGGCGCAACGGCTGGTGCGGCGGTTGCCGGTCGGCGATTCCGTGGTGGAGGCGATCCTGTCGCTGGTGCGCTCCGCGCGTCCCGGACCCGAGGGCGGCGAGGCCGGCAAGCTGATCGCGTGGGGACCGGGTCCCCGCGCCAGCCAGTCACTGATGCTCGCGGTTCGCGCCCGCGCCCTGCTCGACGGCCGTCTCGCGCCGTCGATCGACGACGTGCTCGATCTCGCCGAGCCCGTGCTCAAGCACCGCATGGCGCTGACCTTCTCGGCGCGCGCCGAAGGCCGCACCATTCCCGACGTGATCAGACAATTGAAGACGCGGATCGGTTGATGGCCGCCGAGACCAGGAACGCAGGCGGGGAGATACTGGCGATCCGACGTGCCGACGGCGAAAGCCGGACGCTCGCCGCAACGCTGCCGCGTCTGGTGCTCGAGGCCCGCCGCATCGCCGCCAATGTGATCCACGGCCTGCACGGCCGGCGGCGCGCCGGTGCCGGTGAGAGCTTCTGGCAATACCGCCGCTTCGTGTCCGGCGAACCGTCGCAGAGCGTCGACTGGCGGCGCTCGGCGCGCGACGATCATCTCTATGTCCGCGAGCAGGAATGGGAAGCCGCCCACACCGTCTGGCTGTGGCCGGACCGGTCGCCGTCGATGGCCTTCGCCTCCAGGCAGGCCCGCGACAGCAAGCTCGAACGCGCGCTGATCGTCGGCTTCGCGCTCGCCGAACTGCTGGTCGCCGGCGGCGAACGCGTCGGCATTCCCGGCCTGATGAACCCGACCGCGAGCCGCAGCGTGATCGACAAGATGGCGCAGGCGATGCTGCATGACGACGACGCCAGGCTGAGCCTGCCGCCGTCCTTCGTGCCGTCGGCGCTGGCCGAAATCGTGGTGCTGTCGGATTTCTGGTCGCCGATCTCTGAGATCCGCGGCATGCTGGCGGGACTGTCCGCCTCCGGCGCACACGGCACGCTGGTGCAGATCGTCGACCCGGCCGAGGAAAGCTTCCCCTATTCCGGCCGCATCGAATTCGTCGAGCCGGAAGGCTTCGGCACCATCACCGCCGGTCGCGCCGAAAAATGGGCCGGCGACTACGTCGCCCGCGTGGCGCGGCACCGCGACGAAATCCGCGCCGAGACCAACAAGCTCGACTGGCTGTTTTCGACCCACACCACCAGCCGCTCGGCCGCCGAGCTGCTCTTGTTCCTGCATGGCGGCATGATGGTCGCCAAGGGCAGCGCGCGCACCGCGACCGTCAAAGCGGGACGAAGCGCATGATCGCCGGCCTGCCGCTCTCCTTCGCCGAACCGGTGCTGCTGCTGGGCCTGTTGAGCCTGCCGTTGCTGTGGTGGCTGTTGCGGGTGATGCCGCCGCGGCCGCGGCGCATCGAGTTCCCGCCGACGCGGCTGTTGTTCGACATCGCGCCGAAGGAGGAAACCCCCTCGCGCACGCCGTGGTGGCTGACCGCGCTGCGCCTGCTGGCGGCAGCATTGGTGATTCTGGCCGCCGCCGGGCCGATCTGGAATCCGCAGACCGGCCTTGCCGGCGGCAACCGCATGCCGCTGCTGATCCTGCTCGACGACGGCTGGAGCGCGGCCGCAAGCTGGGATGAGCGGATCAAGGCCGCCGACGAGTTGATCGCCAACGCCGACAACGACCGGCGCGGCGTCGCGCTGGCGCCGCTGTCCGAGCCCGCCCGCGACATCACCATCATGCCGGGCGGCACCGCGCGGGTGGCGCTACGCCAGCTGGCGCCGAAACCCTATTCGATCGAGCGGGTCGAAACCCTGCCCGCCGTCGAGCGCTTTCTCAAGGCCACCGGCGACTGCGAGATCGCCTGGCTGTCGGATGGCGTCGATACCGGGCGCGGCCCGGAGTTTATCGAAGCCTTGGGCAAGACCATCGGCGATCGCGCGCTGACGATCTTCGAGGGCCGCACGCCGGCGCCGCTGGCCCTGGTCGCGGCCGAGAATGCCGCGGCGAAAATGACCGTGAAGGTGCTGCGCCCCGACGGCGGCGCGGCCGCCGGCGTGGTACGCGCGCTCGACCAGAAGGGCTCGCCGATCGGCGAGGCCCGTTACGTGTTCGCGCCGCAGGCGCGCGAAACCGAGGCCGCGTTCGATCTTCCGGTGGAACTGCGCAACGACATCGCCCGGCTCGAAGTCGCCGGCGAACGCTCCGCCGGCGCGGTGCAGCTGCTGGATAAACGCTGGCGCCGGCGCGCGATCGGCATCGTCTCGGGATCGACCACCGATACCGCGCAGCCGCTGCTGGCCTCGACCTTCTATCTCACCCGCGCGCTGGGGCCGTTCGCCGATGTGCGGCTCGGCGACAAGGGCGCGCCGCAACAGGCGATCACCCAATTTCTCGACCAGAAACTGCCGATGATGGTGCTGGCCGATGTCGGCACGCTGTCGCCGGAAATTCGCGAACGCATGGCGGCGTGGATCGAGCAAGGCGGGGTGCTGGTCCGCTTTGCCGGGCCGCGGCTGGCGCAGGCCGATGACGATCTGGTGCCGGTCAGGCTGCGCCGTGGCGGCCGCAGCCTCGGCGGCAGCCTGACCTGGGAAAAGCCGCAGCACCTCGCCGGCTTCACCGCCGACGGTCCGTTCGCGGGCCTTTCCGTGCCGAAGGACGTCACCGTCAACCGCCAGGTGCTGGCCGAACCGGATGCCGTGCTGGCGACCAAGAGCTGGGCCTCGCTGGCGGACGGCACGCCGCTGGTCACCGGCGAGCATCGCGGCAAGGGCATCGTCAGCCTGTTTCATGTCAGCGCCGACATGCGCTGGTCCGACCTGCCGATGTCCGGCACCTTCGTCGAGATGCTGCGGCGGATCGTCGACATGTCCGGCTACACTTCCAGGCCGGGTGCCGGCGAAGCCACGGCGGAGACGGTGGCGCCGCTGCATATCCTCGACGGTTTCGGCGCGTTCGGACCGCCGCCTTCGAACGCCAAGCCGCTGCCGGCCGACTTCCGCGACCGCGCGACGCCGGATCATCCGCCCGGCTTCTACGGCCCGGCCGACGGTCCGCTCGCGGTCAACGCGCTGGCGGCAGCCGATCGCGTCGCCCCGCTCGACACCTCCACCTTGCGCGCCAGGCGCGCCAGCTACACCAATGCCGAGCCGCGCGACCTGCGCGGAATTCTGTTGTCGGCGGCGCTGGCGCTGTTCCTGATTGACGCGGTGATCGTTGCCATGCTCGGCGCCGGCGTCGCGGCGCTGCTGCGACGGCGCGCGGCGCCGGCCGCTTTGGCCGTGGCGCTGATCCTGTCGACCTTGCTGGCCATGCCCTCGCCGGTTCGTGCCGCAGACAAGGACGATTTCGCCATCCAGGCGACCTCGCAGACCCGGCTCGCCTATGTCGTCACCGGCAACGCCGACGTCGATGCCATCGTCAAGGCGGGCCTCGCCGGCCTGACCCTGTTCCTCGCGCAGCGCACCGCGCTGGAGGCCGGCGACCCCGTCGGCATCGATCCCGCGCATGACGAGCTGGCATTCTTCCCGCTGATCTACTGGCCGGTGGTGCCCGGGGCCGAAAAACCCCCGCAGGACGCCATCAACCGGATCGACGCCTATATGAAACAGGGCGGCACCGTGCTGTTCGACACCCGCGACGCCATCGAGGCGCCGCCGGGAGAAAACGGCGCGGCGCAGACGCCGGGCATGCTGGCGTTGCGCAACATCCTCGCTTCGCTCGACGTTCCCGAACTCGAGCCGGTGCCGCGCGAGCACGTGCTGACCAAGACCTTCTATCTGCTGCGCGACTTTCCCGGCCGCTTCAACACCGGCCAGACCTGGGTCGAGGCCTTGCCGCGCGGCGAGGACGACGAGGATGCCTCGCGCCCGGCCCGCGGCGGCGACGGTGTCTCGCCGATCATCATCACGTCGAACGATCTGGCCGGCGCATGGGCGATCCGCCCCGACGGCCAGCCGATGCTGCCGCTGACGCCGGGCGAGCCGCGGCAGCGCGAATTCGCCTTCCGCGCCGGCGTCAACATCGTGATGTACACGCTGACCGGAAACTACAAGGCCGACCAGGTGCACGCGCCGGCGCTGATCGAACGGCTGGGGCAGTAGGGCCGCAATATGCAATACGGCATCGCATTCACGCCTCTGGTTCCCTCCCTCGTGCTGTGGCTCGCGCTCGCCGCCATCGTGGTGATCGCCGCGCTGCTGCTGCTCGGGCGGGCGCGGGGCGCGGCGATCCGGGTCACGGCGCTGGCGCTGATCCTGCTGGCGCTCGCCAATCCCTCGTTCACCCGCGAGGACCGCGAGCCGCTGTCCTCGGTGGCCGTGGTCGTGGTCGACAAGAGCCCCAGCCAGAAATTCGGCGACCGCACGAGTGAAACCGAAAAGGCCAGGGAGGCGCTGGTCGACAGCCTCAAGCAGATCAAGGGGCTGGAGGTGCGGGTGGTCGAGGCCGGCCAGGCCGACTTCGAAACCGACGGCACCAAATTGTTCGGCGCGCTGTCCTCGGCGTTGTCGGACGTCCCGGTCGACCGCGTCGCCGGCGCGTTCCTGATCACCGACGGGCGGGTGCACGACATTCCCGCCAATGCCGCGGCGCTCGGATTCCAGGCCCCGGTGCATGCGCTGATCACCGGACGCAAGGACGAACGCGACCGCCGCATCGCCATTGCCGCCGCCCCGCGCTTCGGCATCGTCGGGCAGCCACAGACCATCACCTACCGGCTCGACGACCAGGGCGTCCGCGGCGACCGCGCGCGGGTGGTGGTGCGCCGCGACGGCGAGGTGATCAACGAGCGCACCGTCGCAAGCGGCCAGACCGTCAATGTCGACGTCGACATCAAGCACGCCGGGCCGAACATCGTCGAGATCGAGGCGTCACCGCTCGAGAACGAACTGACGCCGGTCAACAACCGGGCGGTGGTCGCGATCGACGGGGTGCGCGACAAATTGCGGGTGCTGCTGGTCTCGGGCGAGCCGCATTCCGGCGAGCGCACCTGGCGCAACCTGTTGAAATCCGACGCCAGCGTCGACCTCGTGCATTTCACCATCCTGCGCCCGCCGGAGAAGCAGGACGGCACGCCGATCAACGAATTGTCGCTGATCGCGTTTCCGACCCGCGAATTGTTCCAGCAGAAGATCAACGAATTCCAGCTGATCATCTTCGACCGCTACGCGCGCCAGGGCGTGCTGCCGATCGCCTATTTCGACAATATCGCGCGCTACGTGCGCGCCGGCGGCGCGGTGCTGGTCTCGGCCGGCCCCGATTACGCCTCCTCCACCAGCATCTGGCGCACGCCGCTGGATTCGGTGCTGCCCGCGGAACCCGTCGGCGTCACCGAAAAACCCTATTACGCGCATCTCAGCGACGCCGGCAAACGCCATCCGGTGACCCGGGGCCTCGAAGGCTCGGCTTCGGAGCCGCCGCACTGGAGCCGGTTCTTCCGCACCGTCGATACCCGCAACGCGACCAGTCCGCCGCTGATGACCGGCGCCGACGGCAAGCCGCTATTGCTGTTGTCGCGCTATGGCGAGGGCCGCGTCGCGCTGCTGTTGTCCGACCATATCTGGCTGTGGGCGCGCGGCTATGAGGGCGGCGGGCCGCATCTCGATCTGCTGCGGCGGATGTCGCACTGGCTGATGAAGCAGCCCGACCTCGACGAAGAGGCGTTGCGCCTGCAGGTGCAGGGCCACGATCTGGTGGTGCTGCGCCAGACCATGGCCGACAGCGTCGCGCCGGTGACGGTGACATCTCCGACCGGCACCACGCGCCAGCTGACGCTCAGCGAAAGCGAACCCGGAACATGGCGCTCGACGGTCCCCGCCGGCGAACTCGGCCTGTGGCAGGCGACCGACGGCACGCTGAAGGCGCTGATCAATGTCGGCCCGACCAACCCGAAGGAGTTTTCGGAAGTCACCTCCACGACCGAGATGCTCAAGCCGCTGACCCAGGCCACCGGCGGCGACGCGCGGCGCATCGTCGACGGCGGCGGTACCGAGCTTCCGCGCATCGTGCCGGTGCTCGCCTCCGGCGTGTTCCGCGGCGACGGCTGGATGGGCGTGCGGATGCGCGATGCCAGCGTGGTCAAGGGCGTCGGCGTGCTGCCGGTGTTCGCCGGCCTGATCGGCCTGCTGCTGCTGCTCGGCGGTTTCGCCGCCACCTGGCTGCGCGAGGGGCGCTGACCGCGAGATTCACAACGTCGCCAATTGGTCTTTGGAAGCAGCATGTGGTCGTTCTGGCGCAAGCGTGTCCGCAAAGCGCAAATTCGCGGGGCCTTCGGCAAATTCATATCGGAGCAAGGCCTGCGGGAAATAGAACGCAGGCTGGAAACGCCTTCTCATGAATTTCCGCCGTTGAATAAAGAGGTGATACGCTACATCATACTTCAGGTCCGGGACGATACGTCGGAAGTCGTTCAACGCCACCTCGCTCAGGTACTTGAGGTTCTGATCGAGCACGACGGTATCGTTGAAGTCTTCATGTCCTCAATTGTCACCGCCACCTTCAAACCGACGCCGGAGACAAACAAACCGTCGCTAGATGCACTGGTGGGTAAGCTCGGTCCAGACGTGCGAGCCATTTATGGTTGTGGCGAATACCTGCGGGGTACCTATGGCTCCCAACGCAGATTCAGTTACGGAACAATCTTTCCCCACATCGGCATAAAGCTGGAAGCATTATTAGAGCTGGAATTCGGCACATCGAAAGCGATTTGATATAGCGGCCTTATCGATGACCGCGATATTTCCCTTGCCAGGCCGTTGCTCGAATCCCACATCGCGGGCGAATCTCGGGCCTTGCGGACCGGCTACGGTTGACTTCGCCCGGCGCTCCTTGCCATGTTACATTGTAACGTCGGCTCTTCCGGGGCCTCCCTCTCGGCCGATGCGAGGCGCAGATCGACATGAAGTGGTTCCGGTCGAACATCAGACACGGCTCACGGCTGGCGCTCGTGGCGCTCGCCGTCCAGCTGATGTTGTCGTTCGGGCATTTCCACGGCCTGGCCGCTCAGGCCGCGCCGGCCGTTCAATCCGGCCCGGCGCAGACGGCGCCCGATCATGACTCCGGCCAGCAACCGGCCGACACCTGCGCGATCTGCGCGGTCATCGCGCTGGCGAATACGACGCTGTTTGCGACGCCGCCGCTCTTGGAACTGCCGCAGGCGATCGAGTTCCTGTACCTGACGACCGACGCCGAATTCATCCATCTGAACCATGCCCGCGTCGCCTTTCAGTCCCGCGCACCTCCCGTCTCCTGACATCGATTGATGGATCACCGCCTCAAGGAATCGTCACGATCGGCGATCCCGACGGCAAATCGAAGTCGGTCCGTCGCCTATCGACGGCAAGCGCCTTCTTCCGAATTCGTCGACGGCGAAACGGATGGCAGGCTTAGCGGGATCGGACATGTCAGTATTCCCAAGACCATTTTTGGCGAGCTGCGGCGCCGCCTGCCTGACGCTGTACGGCGCCGGCGCGGCGCTGTCGCAGACGCCAGCGCCCGCAGCGACGCCGGCGCCAGCGGCTGCGCCCGGGGCCACGACAACGCCCCCGGCAAACGGCGTGACCGCGCTGCCGCAGATCGAGGTGGTGGCGCCCAAGCGCGCCCAGCCGCCGCGGCCGCCCAAGACCCGGGTCATCACCGCGCAACGCCGCGAAACGCCCGCCGCGCCGCAGACCGAGGCGCAAGCCGTCGCGGGTCAAAACACCAAAATGGACGAGGCGCGTCACGCCATCGTGGCGCCGGCCGGCGCCAATTCCTATGAGGTCAACCGCCAGGCCATCGAGGCGCTGCCGCAAGGCGCCAACACGACGCTCGACAAGGTGCTGCTGCAGACCCCGGGCGTCTCGCAGGATTCAGCCGCCAGCGGCGAACTGCACGTCCGCAACGAACACGGCAATCTGCAATACCGCATCAACGGCATCATGCTGCCGGACGGCGTCGGCGCCTTCGGCCAGATTCTCGACACCGGCATCATCGGCAGCCTCGCTTTGCTGACCGGTGCGCTGCCGGCGCAATATGGCCTGCGCACCGCCGGCGTGCTCGACATCCAGACCAAGGCGGACGCCTTCAACAATTCGGGCAGCGTCAGCGTCTATGGCGGCAGCCACGGATCGATCACGCCGAGTTTCGAATACGGCGGCACCGCCGGACAGACGCAATACTTCGTGTCGGGCCGCTATTTCGGCAGCCAGCTCGGGATCGAGAATCCGACGCCGGCGAACGAAGCGATTCACGACCGCACCGCGCAGGAGAAGGGATTTCTCTATCTTTCGACGGTGATCGATCCGACCAGCCGCCTGACCTTCATCAGCGGCGTCTCGAACGGCCTGTACCAGATTCCCAACAACCCGGGACAGCCGAGCAATAATACGGCCTTCGGCGTCTCCAGTTTCGACTCCTCGATGCTCAACGAACGGCAACAGGAATTCAACCAGTTCAACGTCGTGGCCTACCAGAAATCGGCCGATGGATTCGACTACCAGCTCTCCTATTTCAACCGTTACAGCCAGTTGCACTTCATCCCCGATACGGTCGGCGATCTGGTTTTCAACGGCGTGGCATCGGACGTCTACCGCCAGAGCGTCGTCAACGGCATCCAGGAGGACACCTCGTGGCGTATCGGCTTTGCCCACACCCTTCGGTTCGGATTCTCCGCCAGCGCCGAACGCTCCCTGGTCAACAATGCGTCCGTGGTATTGCCACTTGCCAATCCCGCCGACCCCACTGCCGGCACGATTGACGCACCGTTCTCCGTGTTCGATTCCAGCAGCAAGACCGGCTGGCTGCTCGGCAGCTACCTTCAGGACGAGTGGAAGATCAACAACCAGCTGACGTTGAATGCGGGATTGCGCTTCGACCAGATGTACCAGTATGTCGACGCCAACCAGCTCAGCCCGCGCGTCAGCCTGACCTGGAAACCGTACGACGGCACCACCTTCCACGCCGGCTATGCGCGAAACTTCACGCCGCCGCAGCAGGTGATCGCGGCGCCGACCAATCTCGCGCTGGTTTCGCCACCCGCCGTTCCGGCCAACACCCAGACCCCTCAGGTGTCGGCCAACAGTCCGGTGCTGCCGGAGCGCTCCAACGTGTTCGACGTCGGCGTGGTGCAGCAGATCCACCCGGTACCCGGCCTCGAAGTCGGCGTCGACGGCTACTACAAGGTCGCCCGCGACCTGCTCGACGACGGCCAGTTCGGGCAGGCCTATGTGCTGGACGGCTTCAACTACGAGCGCGGCAAGAACATGGGAGTCGAGCTGAAGTCGACCTACACCAACGGCAATCTGCGCATCTACGGCAATCTCGCCTGGGCGACGCAGGTCGGCACCAATATCGTATCGAACCAGTTCCTGTTCGCCGCTGACGAACTCGCCTATATCGCCGGCCACTACGTCTTCACCGACCACGCCCAGCAATTGACCGCGTCGGCCGGCGCCTCCTATTTGTGGAACGGTACGCGCTTCAGCGCCTCGATGATCTACGGCAGCGGGCTTCGTTCCGGCTTTGCCAATACCGATCACCTGCCGGCCTACACCCAGGTCAATCTCGGGATTTCGCACGAATACCTCGTCCCGGGATGGACCAAGCCGACCACGCTGCGGTTCGACGTCGTCAACCTGTTCGACAGCATCTACGAGATCAGGGATGGCTCGGGCATCGGCGTGTTCGCGCCGCAATACGGGCCGCGCCGCGGCTTCTTCGTCGGCATCTCGCAGAAGCTGTGACGACGGGGGCCGTTACGACGTTCGCGCCAGGCTCCAGTCCGGGCGGATCGCGCCGGACACATCGGCAAAGGCGCCGTCGACGAGTTCGGCCACCAGCAGGCGGCGATAGTCCACCGGTCCCGGCATGATTGCCCGCCCCTTCGGAACGGGCTTGAAGCCGATGCGGCTGTAATAGGCCTCGTCGCCGACCAGGAGCACCAGGCGATGGCCTTTTGCCCTGGCGTCGGCCAGAGCGCGATCCATCAGCGCGCGGCCGACGCCGCGGCTGCGGAACGGCGGCTCGACCGTCAGCGGCCCCAGCATCAAGGCCTTGGTGTCGCCGACGCAAACCGGCAATTGGCGCACCGAACCCACCAGCAAGGTCCCGATCCGGGCCGTGAACGACAGATCGAGCAGATGGTCGACATGCTCACGGAGCCGGTAGGCGCTCAGCACGAAGCGGCCCGGCCCGAACGTGCGCTCATGCAGGCGCTCGATGGCCTGCGCGTCGTTGGCGGTTTCGGGCAATATCGTCAGGAAGAGATCGCTCATGGGCCGCGAGATAGCATCTGGCGGCGGCGCGGTCCATCGCCCCGGCCCGGCCGATCTGGCGCCCGTCAACTCCCGTTGACGGGAGCCTGCGACAGATAGGCCAGCAGCTTCATTTCGCGGCGGCCACGCGTCACCGTGTCGAGCACCAGCCCCGACGACACCGACAGCACCGCGACGATCATCAGGCCCATCGACAGCACTGCCGTCGGCAGCCGCGGAACGATGCCTTCCTCGAGGTAGGTGACCACGATCGGGATTGCGAGACCGACCGAAACCAGGGTCAGAAAGATCCCGATCGCCGTGAAAAAGCGCAGCGGCTTTTCCGAGCGGTAGAGCTTCAGGATGGTGCCGAGAATCCTGAAACCGTCGCGCCAGGTATTGAGCTTGCTGAACGATCCCTCCGGCCGGGCGAAATAGGGCGTTTCGATTTCGGCGACCGGCAGCGCCAGCTCGAGCGCATGCACGGTCAGTTCGGTTTCGATCTCGAAGCCATCCGACAGCACCGGAAAGGATTTGACGAAGCGCCGCGAGAACACGCGGTAACCGGAAAGAATGTCCTTGAACGCCTGCCCGAAAACCGAGGACAGAAAGCTGGTCAGCATCCAGTTGCCGGTGCGGTGGCCGGGCCGATAGGCGGCCTGGACCTGGTCGACGCGGAAGCCGACCACCATGTCGAGATGATCCGACAGCAGCCGGTCGATCATGCGCGGCGCGCTGGCGGCGTCGTAGGTGGCGTCGCCGTCGACCAGCACGTAGATATCGGCGTCGACGTCGGCGAACATGCGGCGGACCACATGGCCCTTGCCCTGGCGCCGTTCGCTGCGCACCTCGGCGCCGGCCTCGCGCGCCACGATAACGGTGCGGTCCGACGAATTGTTGTCGTAGACGAAGATTTTGGCTGACGGCAGCGCCTTGCGGAAATCGGCGACCACGGTCGCGACCGCTGCTTCCTCGTTGAAGCAGGGCACCAGCACCGCGATCCGCATCGCTTGTGTCGTCATCGCGGGCCCTTTTGCCGAATCATGTCTGTCATGGCGTTGCTCAGGCTTTTACCGGTTGCCGGAAGGCAGGGCCATCTCCGGCGGCTCGCGGCAATCTTTCCGGATTTTCGGCGGCGGCACAAGGCGCGCTGGCCTGGAGCCCCACTTCGACGGAATCGAAGCGGGCCTCCAGATTCTTGCTCTAGCGCCAGGTCGCGCTCGGCGGCCTGCCTTCGAGCGCTTCCGCAATCCGCAGCCGGGTGCCCGGGGTCGTCTCCGCCGGCAGCGCCGACGCCTCGAAGAAGCCGGTAGCGACGATCTCGCGGTTCGGCTCGGGCGGGCGATCCTGCCGGAAATGCCGGATCAGATAGACCGCGACGTGGTCGCGGCGCGACACGTGGCGGTTGAGGAACAGGCCGTGCAGGGCCGGCTCGCCCAGGATTTCGATACGGCCCTCCTCCGCCAGCTCGCGCCGCAGCGCGTCGCGGAAGGTTTCGCCGACCTCGACGCCGCCGCCCGGCAAGTGCCAGCCCGCGACATAACTGTGCTTGACCAGAAACACCCTGTCGTCGCCATCCAGCACCACGGCTCGCACCCCGAGCGTCATGCCCCTGGCGAAGCGCCAATACAGGTGAAACACCCACCGCAGCGCCGGCTCGAGGCGTGTTCGCAAGGTTTGCAGCTGTATTGGTCCCGGTTTTCCGGACATCAGGTTGGATCCTTGCATCGCCACGGCGGACTTGCCATTGCATTCCCTGCAACTCACAGGATATCACGAGATGACCGTGCCGTGGCTCAGTCTCGCAGATCACCCGGCCTGATGGATATCATGGCGGCATTCACCCTCGCCCATCTGTCCGATCCGCATCTGCCGCCGCTGCCCGCGGCGCGCTTGCGCGATCTCGCGGGAAAACGCGCGCTCGGCTATCTCAACTGGACGCGCAATCGCCACAAATACCACCGCCGCGACGTGCTGGATGCGCTGGTCTCGGACATGCAGGCGCAGTCACCGGATCACATCGCGGTCACCGGCGACCTCGTCAACCTCGCGCTCGAGGCGGAGTTCGCGCCGTCGCGGGCATGGCTGGAGAGCGTCGGTACCCCGGATCGGGTCACGGTGATCCCCGGCAATCACGACGCCTATGTGCGCGCGACCCGGCCTCGCTTCGCGCAAGCCTGGGGCCCTTATCTCGGCGGCGACGACGCGCAGCGCGGCAGCGGCACGTTTCCGTCGCTGCGCCGGCGCGGCCCGCTGGCGCTGATCAGCCTGTCCTCGGCGGTCCCGACGGCGCCGCTGATGGCGACGGGATGGCTTGGACACGCCCAACTCGACGATCTCGAGCGCATGCTGGCGGGGCTTGCCGCCGAACAGGCGTTTCGCGTGCTGCTGGTCCATCACCCGCTGCGCTCGAGTTCGCGCTTCAAGCGGCTGACCGATTCAGCGGACCTGCTGGCGCTGCTGAAACGGCATGGCGTGGAGCTGGTGCTGCACGGCCACGATCACGTGCATTCGACGATCTGGATCGAGGGTCCGAACGGCGCGATCCCGGCGGTCGGCGTGCCCTCGGCGTCATCGCTCGCGCACGGTCACTATCCCGCCGCCGCCTACAATCTGTTTTCGATCGAGCGCGACGGCGCGGCGTGGCGGGTCGAACAGACCGTGCGCGGCGTCGACGAAGCGCTGCGCGTGAAAGAATTGCGGAAGACGCGGCTGATCTAGAGATTGCGCAAGGTCGAAAACAGTGCGAGCGCGAACAGCGCGGCCGCCCCGGCGACGAAGCCGAGCGCGAAGATCCAGAATCCGCCGCGACGCGGCTTTTCGGCCGCCACCGGTTCCAGCGCAGGCGCCGGCGTCGCCACCAGCGCGTGCTCGCGCTCGATCATGCGGCGGGCGACATAATCGGTGACGGCGTCGACGACGGCGGCGACATCGTGGGATTCGGCGATCACGATGCGGCCGAAGCGGCTGTCCTGCACGAAGCGGTAGATGCGCTTGTCGCGCCCCATCACGACATGGGCGACGACGTCGATCCACAGCCGAGGCGTATCGCCCTGGCTGATGCCGCGATCGAACAGATCGACCTCGGACGGGATCTGCGCAAACAAGGGATCGAGCGCCTCGTTGAGAATCTCCAGCCGCGCCACCTCGGCATCGCGCAGGTCGACGACGACGCCGGTGCGGTCGGCGGCCTCGATCCGCGCCTGCCGCAG
>Ga0182014_10001245_pt1 | contig 34395 bp, 31 predicted proteins | sample 612S2DmetaG_FD_120489 | JGI IMG/M metagenome (GOLD analysis project Ga0182014, IMG submission 120489) | Permafrost microbial communities from Stordalen Mire, Sweden - 612S2D metaG | ecosystem: Environmental > Terrestrial > Soil > Wetlands > Permafrost | place: Sweden: Stordalen | collected... | reverse complement strand
TTGCGGACTTTTTCGGCCATGCGCGGATCCGGCGTGCGGTCGAGCAGGATCGCGCCGGTGTCGCGCAATAGCCCGACCGACCAGTTGGCGATCACAGCCGCGCCGATCAGGCCGGCCAGCGGGTCCATCCAGAGCCAGCCGAAGTTGCGCGCCAGCAGCAGCCCGGCAATCACCAGAACCGACACGGCGGCGTCGGCCATGACGTGAACGACGGCGGCGCGCATGTTGTTGTCGCGGTGATGCCCGCCATCGCCATGCTCGTGCTCTTCGAACGCAAGCTCGCCTTCATGCGCCTGGCCCGCCTGCATCAGGCGAACCCGGGCGACGAAGGCGTGCGGTTCCGGAATCTCGTCGCGGGATTCCAGGTACATTCCGCGATCCATGAACGAAAACGACTGGCGGCTGCCGTCCGGCCGTGTGGTCTCGATGCTGAGTTCGGCCGCCCCCGGCAACGCGCCCGCAGCCGTGCTCACCCGGAAGCGCGGCGGCACATTGTCCTCGAACACCTCGATGTCGAGCGTGCGCTGGCCGAGCGCGATATGGCGGATTTCCTCGTCGTGATCATGGCCATGGCCATGGCCGTGGCCGTGGCCGTGCGCGTGATCGTGGCCGTGATGATGGCCGCCGGACAGCAGCCAGGCGCTGGCGACATTGACCGCGAGCCCGAGCACGGCAATCGGGATTGCTTCGTTGAAGCTGATGGCAACCGGGTTGAGCAGGCGCGAGACCGCCTCATAGCCGATCAACAGCGCGATCATGGCCAGAACGATGGCGCTGGAATATCCGGCCAGATCGCCGAACTTGCCGGTGCCGAAACTGAAGCTGCGGTCGCCGGCATATTTGCGGGCATAGGTGTAGGCCAGCGCCGCCAGCAACAGCGCGCCGGCATGGGTCGACATGTGCAGGCCGTCGGCGACCAGCGCCAGCGAGCCGAACAGCACGCCGCCGACGATCTCGGCGATCATCATGACGGTGCAGAGCACGATCACCGCCCAGGTCCGGCGCTCCGCCTTGTCGTGATCCTTGCCCAGAAATACGTGGTCGTGCGGCGGAAACGGCAGCAGCTGTTCGGCGTCGGTCATGCCATCCTCACTTCAGATAGGTGTGGACCACGTCGATCAGCTGATCCGCCGCGTCGGCGTTCAGCGCGCCGGGATTGCGCTCGGGGTCGACGAGATGGGTGCGGATGTGGTCTTCGACCACTTCGGCCATCAGGCCGGCGACGCCGCCGCGAATGCCGGCGATCATGTGCATGATGCGCCCGCATTCGGCTTCCTCGTTCAGCGCCCGCTCGATCGCCTCGATCTGGCCGCGGATGCGGCCGACGCGGGCGAGCAGTTTTTTCTTTTCCCGGATCGTGTGTGCCATGCGCGCCCGTATAGGGTACCCACCTATGCTATGTCAAGCGGGCCGTCGCCGGAAAGCTCCTGCGCGCGGCGACCAGCCATCGTCCCGTCGCCGAACCCGGGGTCCGCGGCAGCGTTGGTCATCGGCTGTTCGCATACCGCAGGAGTGCCGACGACGAAGGCGCGCCCGGCTTTGATCTTTCGCAACGTCGCCCCGCCAATTGGCCATGATGATTGCGACCGGCCGTTACCGAGCCGCCGACGAAAAACCCAAGATGGCATTCATGACCGTATTCTCGACGCCGACCCAACAGACCGCTCACGTCGGTGCGGCCCCGCCAGCCCATGACGGGTTGCTTGCCGCGATCACCTGCCTTGAGCCGGCGGAAGCCTGCGCGAAACTGGAGTCCACTCCGGAGGGCCTGTCCAGCACCGAAGCCGCCGTGCGGCTGAAGAAGTTCGGCCCCAATCTCGTCGCGCGCGAACGCAAGGCCAGCATTCCCGAAGAACTGTGGAGCCGCGCTCGCAATCCCCTGAATGCCCTGCTGCTGACGCTGGCGATCGTCTCCTATTTCCTGGGAGACGTCCGCGCCGCGGTGGTGATCGCCGCCATGGTCGTGCTGGCGATCACGACGGCCTTCATCCAGGAACACCGGTCGAATGAGGCGGCAGCCCAGCTGCGCGCCATGGTCCACACCACGGCCAGCGTCAGGCGCAGCCCCTGTCCATCCGATGACCCGTTCGTCGAGATTCCGATGGATGGTCTGGTGCCGGGCGACGTGGTGCGGCTTTCGGCGGGCGACATGATCCCCGCCGATCTGCGCCTGCTCGAAGCCAAGGATCTGTTCATCAATCAATCCGCCCTGACCGGCGAATCGATGCCCGCCGAGAAGCATGCCCAGCCAAGCGCCTCCGCCACCGAAGAGGCCTTCGATATGCCGAACCTCTGCTTCATGGGCGCCAACGTCGTGTCCGGCTACGGCACCGGCGTGATCATGCGGACCGGGCCGACAACCTTCTTCGGCCAGCTTGCCCACGAGATCGCCGGCCAGCGCGTTCCCACCGCCTTCGATCGCGGCATCAACAAATTCACCTGGCTGATGATCCGCTTCATCCTGGTCATGGTCCCCGCGGTCTTCCTGATCAACGGCTTTACCAAGCACGATTGGCTGGAGGCGCTGTTGTTCGCGGTGGCGGTAGCGGTCGGCCTAACGCCCGAAATGTTGCCGATGATCGTGACGGTCAATCTCGCCAAGGGCGCGATTGCAATGTCGCACAAGAAGGTGATCGTCAAGCGCCTCAACGCCATCCAGAATTTCGGCGCGATGGACGTGCTGTGCACGGACAAGACCGGTACGCTGACGCAGGACCGGATCATCCTGAAGCGGCACCTCGACATCCAGGGGAACGACTCCGAACGGGTGCTTCAGTATGCTTTTCTGAACAGCCACTTTCAGTCGGGGCTCAAGAACCTGCTGGACAAGGCAGTCCTGGCCCATGTCGAACTCGAGCAGACATTGAAGATCGGCAGCGGGTATTCGAAGCTCGATGAAATCCCGTTTGATTTTTCGCGCCGCCGCCTATCGGTGGTGGTCGCGCGGGAAGACGGCAAGCACATTCTCATCTGCAAGGGCGCCGTCGAAGAGATTTTTTCGGTGTGTACGAACTACGCGCTGGATGCGGAAGTCGGGAAGCTCGACCAAACTCATTTTGAAGCGGCCCAAAAGCAGACGGCTGCGCTCAACTCCGACGGATTTCGCGTGGTCGCGGTTGCCTATAAGGAGATGGAAGCGTCAAAGACCGCCTACTCGATCGCGGACGAGGCCGGTCTGACGCTGCTCGGCTACATCGCCTTCCTCGACCCGCCGAAAGAGAGCGCCCGGGAGGCGATCGCGGAGCTGGCGCGCAAGGGCGTGCAGGTGAAGGTCCTCACCGGCGACAATGAAGTCGTCACGCGCAAGATCTGTCATGAGGTCCAGCTGGACCCCGGCGAAATCCTGCTCGGTACCAGGATCGCCCAGATGAGCGATGCCGAACTGGCGGAAATCGCCGACCGCACCACGGTATTCGCCAAGCTGAACCCGGCGCAGAAGGAGCAGGTGGTGCGGGCGCTGCACGCCAAGGGACATGTGGTCGGATTTCTCGGCGACGGGATCAATGACAGCCCCGCCCTGAAAGCCGCCGATGTCGGCATCTCGGTGGATACCGCCGTCGATATCGCCAAGGAATCCGCCGACATCATCCTCCTGGAAAAGAGCCTGCTGGTGCTTGCCGAGGGCGTCACCGAGGGCCGCAAGGTTTTTGCCAACATCACGAAATACATCAAGATGGGCGCGAGCTCGAATTTCGGGAACATGTTCAGCGTGCTCGGCGCGAGCATCTTCCTGCCGTTCCTGCCGATGGCGCCGATCCAGGTGCTCACCAACAACCTGCTCTACGATTTCTCGCAGACCACGATTCCCACCGACAATGTCGACGAGGAATACCTGGCGTTGCCGCGAAAATGGGATATCGGCAATATCTTCAAGTTCATGGTGTTCATCGGACCGATCAGCTCGATCTTCGACTACGCGACCTACGGCATGATGCTCTACGTCTTCGACGCCTGGAATAATCCGTCGTTGTTCCAGACCGGCTGGTTCGTCGAATCGCTGCTGACCCAGACCCTCATCATCCACATCATCAGAACGGCGAAGATCCCGTTCATCGAGAGCCATGCCAGCCCGGCGCTGATTGCGACGACGGTGATCATCTGCACGGTCGGAATGGTGCTGCCCTTCACCTGGGTCGGTTCGGCGCTGGGTTTCGTGCCGCTGCCCTGGCAGTACTGGCCGCTGGTCGCGGCCATGCTGGTGACCTACGCCATCCTCACGCATCTCGTGAAGGTCTGGTTCATCCGCAGATGGGGACTTTGATCCGGGCGCGGCCGTGGTTACTTCGCCCTGGAACGGAAGGCGGCCGGATGCCATACGGGCGGGTCCCTGAGCTGCAGGATTCCGTAGCTCAGCTTGTGATGCATGGCGCATGAAACCAGGCGGGCGAACGCTCCGGGATTATCGTGGAAATTGATTTGCCAGACATTTTCACCGAGTCGTAATACGCCGGCTTGATCTTCCATCGGGCTCTGCATCGGTTCCGACGCGTGACTGGTGTCCGCCAGAAAGGCCAGCCATTTGGGGTGGTGGCCTTCCGATTCGTGTGTTTCGGGCTTGTTGATCACCACGATTGCGCTGTGCATGGGGCGCCTCTCCAGTTGGTTCGCCTCAGCAATGATTGACTAATCCGGGTTGAAATCGTTGATTTGCCGCAAGCCGTCGGCGTCGACCGACTCATGCGCCTGTCATCATACTTGCCAATCATGGTATCAAGATCGCGGCGGATGTGACGCCGATCAAGCCGGAGCGGGAACGCGCCAGCGTAATGTGGAGCCGTGCAACTGTCTGAGGATCGGGGAAAGAAACCGCGGCGCGCGGATGCGCTTCGATTGCTGTGGGGCCGCGTGAAGCGGCACCCGCTGTCGCGGCTCGGTCCGGGCCTCATCACCGGCGTGGCCGACGACGACCCGAGCGGCATCGCCACCTACTCCCAGGCGGGGGCTCAATTCGGCCTCAACATGCTGTGGACGCTGCCGGTGGCCTATCCGTTGATGGCCGCGATCCAGGCCATGTGCGCGCAGATCGGGCGGGTCACCGGCGAGGGGCTTGCCGCCAATATCAAGGCCGCGTTCCCGCCGATCGTGCTCAAGGGCGTCGTCCTGCTGTTGCTGATCGCCAACACGCTGAATATCGCCGCCGACGTCGCCGCCATGGGGGAAGTCGCCGAGGTCGTCAGCGGAGTGCCTCGTCACTTCATGACGGCGTTTTTCGTCATCGTCACGCTGCTGCTGCAGATCTTCGTGCCGTATCACCGCTACGTCTTCTTCCTGAAATGGTTGACACTGTCGCTGTTGGCCTACGCCGCCGTCCTGTTCACCGTCCATGTCCCCTGGGGCGAGGTGGCCTTGAGAACTGTGTGGCCGAAGCTGACGCTGAATTCGGAGACCGCGGCCGTGGTGGTCGGCGTGTTCGGAACCACCATCAGTCCCTACCTTTTCTTCTGGCAGGCATCGCAGGAAGTCGAGGACCTGCATGCCAAGCACGGCGCGGCGCTTCTGCAGAACCCGGCTGCCGCGCCGGCAGAACTCCGGCGCATCCGGTGGGACACCTGGAGCGGCATGTTCTATTCCGATCTCGCGGCCTACTTCATCGTTCTGGCGACCGCGGTCACGCTTCACGAGGCGGGAGTTACCGACATCCAGACCGCGGCACAGGCGGCCAGCGCGTTGCGGCCGCTGGCCGGCGATTTCGCGTTTATCCTGTTCGCACTTGGAATCCTCGGTGTCGGCTTGATCGGTGTGCCGGTGCTTGCCGGCTCCGCCGCCTACGCCCTTTCCGAGGCGGTGGGCTGGAAAGCGGGCCTCGAGCGGAAAGCAAAAAGCGCGCGCGGTTTCTATGGCGTGATCGCCGTCAGCATGCTCGCAGGATTGTTCATCCAGTATTCGCCGATCAGTCCGATGAAAGCCCTGTTCTGGAGTGCCGTGATCAACGGGGTGGTGGCCGTGCCCCTGATGGTGGTGATCATCCTGCTCGCCTCGCGGAAATCCGTGATGGGCGCCTTCACCGCGAGCCTGCCGATCGTGAGCCTCGGCTGGATCGGCGCAGCGGTGATGGGTCTGGCGGCCGCGCTGATGTTCTTGCCGGGCTAGCCAGCCGCGCCCGCAACGGAATGCAATCGTCAGGCTTTGCCGGCGGACAGCAAAAACACCAGAAAAATTGAATGCCGATAAATAACTGACTCATTTGAGTAATTTACAGTCGTGGCCCAAACCAGGAACAGATGTCCACAAAACAAACGAATGGTACTTGGCCCACTGGTCTCAGTGTGCTACACCAGTCCTGCAATGTCCGACTCAGTTAAACATAGCCCGACAGGGTTCAATGACATCCGCGACGGTCTGCGCGAGCGCATTACGCTGCTCGAAGACATGGCGTCGGATGAGCAGGCAAAGTTCACCGCCGAACAGGACAAAATTATTGCAGCCTATAAGCAGAAGATGGACAGCTATAGGAGCACGATAGCTAGCTATAAAAGGTTGCTGGAACTCGAAGAGGGCTTCGTTAAGCATGCCGACGAGATCAGCGCCAAGATCGGCCCGAAGCAGGTCGGTGTGGTCGAAACTAAAATGCCGATCCCGCCAGCTCTGCCCCCATTGGGGGATTTTTTCTGCGCTGAGCTCATCCAACGAGGCAATTTGTCCAAGGAGCAGCTGCGCCAACTAGCATTCGACGCTGGGTATTTCCCTACAAGTGAGGGAGGGCGCGCAACTCATGCAACGCTGGTCAATTTGACCCGCGCTGGTCGCGTTATGGCATTGAAAGATAACGTATTTTCTGCGCGCGAGCGTGAGAAGGCGTTTCTGTAATAGAAAAAGCGCCAAAAGCGGCGCTTTTTCAATAAGTTGGAGGTGTGGCAGAGTGGTTGATAGCGGTCGGTTCCTAACCGGCTAGGGGAACGGGCGGTCTGCAAAACGGTCCCAGTACCCTCGGGGGTTCGAATCCCTCCGCCTCCGCCAGTCTTACGGGGTCCAAACCCGTAGGATGCCAAGCAAGAAGGCAAACAGCGATCCGGTCTCCACCCCGGATCGCTGTTTGTTTTTTAATAGAACATCCCGAAAACATCAAGAAAAGATATGACCCCGCTTAGGATCATCATCGTTTTTGATATAAATTTCAGCACTAGTCCATACCAAGACGCAGTGTCCTGCACTCAATGGCGTCTAGGCACTGAACCAAAAATACTGCGCTAAAGCCGCCCCGGCTGAGCTTGTTTGCAATGTTTTGCTCCGACTCCGGCACGCCAAGGGCCGCCAACCGCGTTGCCAGCTCTTTGTAGCCGATCCCGCGCCTGGTCAGCTCAGCTTTGAGAAGCTGCCTCACTCTGGCTTTCCAAGTTTCGTCTGTAACCATACTGGTATACCGGTTATGGAGAGTAAAATCACCATAATCGATATGTTCTCATTAGCAATGATATCCGTCGTCAATGGCTCCGCATTTCTTACTCAGCAAAGAGGCCTGGACGCTCAGTCTTCGGGCGGCCATGCGGCTTTCGGAGAAGCTTTTGCAGCCTTCAAAGCGATCCGCCTCTCGGAAACTGGTGAGCAGCCGGTTTGCTCCAAGTGCGGCTACCCCGACATCCTTGCTTCAATCGCGATTGTCATGAACGGCGCTAAGAAATCAAACCGCCGCGACGTCGTTTGAGAGAGACCAGACAAACAAGCGCAAGGTAGTGGTTGTTATGCGCCAACGTGGCGACGATGGGTCACTCGCGTTTTCCAGTCTGAGGATCAGGCTATACCTTCGATCACCAAAATCGTTGAACCCGGTTCGACTATCTATGCCGACGAGGCATCGTCTTGGGACGCGCTGCACGCCTCCTATGAGGCAAGCGCATCAACCACTCTCAGGCTTATTCTCATGACGAAGCAAATACAAACATGGCTGAGTCGTTTTTTTCAGGGCTTCGTCGCGCGGAGATCGGCGTACACCACCATAAAGGGAGGCGCTGTCTGCACGCCTACGCCTCAGAGATGTCTTGGAGAGAAAACCATCGGCGTACATCAAACGGCTCGCAATATCTCTTGGCCCTTCACGCTGTCACGCACCATCCCGTCTCGCGCGAGTTCGCCCTTTCGATGTCGCCAGTTAACTCCCCCTGCGCTCCACAACGCCAGCAATCACTATTGTCGTCATAGTTTCACTCCGGTTGAAGGCGGGAATCGTAGCTAGGCAGGCAGTATTAGCTGAGCAAATTATTGGTGTGGTTGCTGCCCAATGCCGGGCTAAAAAAGTTGACCCGCCCGGGGGGACGTCCGGGCGGGTCGGGTGCGACACGGGGTGGATGAGGCGCCCGTGCCGGACGCGGGATCCACGGTCAGGGCGTTTTCGAACGCGTGCGCCGAAAACGCTGCAGGCGGAAATTCATTCAGCCGATCGTCAGTAGTTGCAGGTGCGGACGCGGCCGATGTAGTTGCCGTAAGCGTCGAACTGGCGCACCCAGCCGCAGCGGCGATAGCCGCCATCATAGTAGCCGTCGTTGCTGGCGGCGATCGCGCTGCCGACGATCGCGGCGCCGACCAGGCCCGCTCCGACGCCCCAGCCCCAGCCGAACGGCTTGGCTTGCGCGGCGGTGGTGGTGGAAGCGATGCTGCCGGTGACGGCGAGCACGGCAAGGGCAAGCGCGGCAACCTTGGTCTTGATCGACATGAGAAACTCCATCCGGTTTGAGCGCGGGACCGTTGTGGTCCGCATGCCCAGTTGGACGAAGGCAATCCGAATCCGGTTCGATTCAGCTCCCGAAGGTCCGGTAGGTCAAATATTATAAAGTTATAACAATGGCTTGCGGGGCTATCCCGGACCGTCCAAAAGCCTCTTCACGTCGAAGTTATCGACCTCGGCCAGCAATTCGCAGAACGCGCGCGCGCCGTGATCGAGCAGACGTTCGCCCTTCTCGGCGGAAGCCTGCGTCGCATCGCCGACGGCGCCGCTGGCGTGAAGGTCCTGGGTCTGCCAGGCGAACGGCGCCGGCCGCTGCGCCGAAAGCCAGCGATAGTCTTTTTCCATGGCGATGCCGGTGGAGCGGAAATCGGCGATTTTCCCGGCGCGCACGGTTTGCGGATAGCGCGCCAGCATGATCGATGTTTCGACCGCGCCGCCATGGATGCCGTGGCGCAATTCCTCCGCCGCAAACATTCCCTCCGGCGCACCGAAGCGGGACCATCCGGTGGTGACGACCAGCATGCCATGCTGCGCGCGCAGATCCTGCGCGACCAGCGTCATCGCCGCGCTGTTGCCGCCATGGCTGGTGACCATTACCAGCTTGCGGATCCCGGCGCGCGCGACGCTCTCGCCCAGCGCCATCCAGCTCTTGAGCGCTACGTCCGTCGGCAATGTCAGCGTGCCGGGATAGCCGATGTGCTCGGTGGAAATGCCGACCGGCTGGATCGGGAGGAAGGTCGCGGGAATATCGCCGCCCAACTGTTCGCGCACCCGCGCCAGATAGGCCTGCGCGATCATCACGTCGGTGCTGAGGGGAAGATGCGGGCCGTGCTGTTCGGTCGCCGCCAGCGGCAGCACCGCGATCCATCGCGCAGGCCCGGTCCCGGAAATGTCGGGCCAGTGCATGTCGGTCCAGTCGCGGGGCGGAAGCGGAGAGGCCATCGAGCGAAATGTTTCTTTCAGCGGGTTTGCAGGCTAGTTTGTCTTGCCTCGAACGGGCGTTACGCCTACGTCCGGAGCTTCCTATCATGGGCCAGAACGATCGACGGAGTCCAATCATGAACCCGGCTCTTTTGCCGCGAGCGTTAATAGCCGGCCTTGCGGCCCTGGTGATGGCCGGGCTGCCGGCGCGCGCCCAGACCACGCTGGACAAGGTCTCGTTCGGAACCAACTGGGTGGCCGAGGCCGAGCATGGCGGATTTTTCCAGGCGGTGGCCGACGGTACCTACAAGCGATACGGGCTCGACGTCACCATCGTGCCGGGCGGCCCCAACGACAACAACCGCATGCTGCTGATCGCCGGCAAGCTCGATTTCTTCATGGCCGCCAACACCCTGATGTCGTTCGACGCGGTCGCCAACAACGTGCCGGTGGTCACGGTCGCCGCCATCTTCCAGAAGGATCCGCAGGTTTTCCTGACCCATCCGGAATCGAAGATCACCAAGCTCGAACAGCTCAAGCCGCTGACGCTGTTCGTCTCCAAGGAAGGCATTTCCAGCTATTTCCAGTGGCTGAAATCCGAATACGGCTTCAACGAGGCCAACGTCAGGCCCTACACCTTCAATCCGCAGCCTTTCCTCGCCAACGCCAAGAGCGCGATGCAGGGCTATGTCACCTCCGAGCCGTTCGCGATCGAAAAGGCCGCCAAGTTCAAGCCGGGGATCATCCTGCTGGCGGATTACGGCTTCAACACCTATTCGACCCTGATCGAGACCCGCCGCGACCTGATCGACAAGAAGCCGGATCTGGTGCAGCGCTTCGTCGATGCCTCCGCGATCGGCTGGTACAACTACCTCTACGGCGACAACGCGCCGGGCAACGCGCTGATCAAGCACCTCAATCCAGAAATGACCGACGAACTGCTGGCCTACTCGATCGGCAAGATGAAGGAATACGGCATCGTCGATTCCGGCGACACCTTGCGCGACGGCATCGGCGCCATGAGCGACGAGCGGGCCGCGAGCTTCTTCGACAAGATGGTGCGGGCAGGCGTAGTCCGTTCCGACGTCGACTTCCGCAAGGCCTACACGCTGCGCTTCGTCAACAAGGGCGTCGGCCTCGACCTGCGGCCGAAGAACTAGGATATAGGCCAATGGCCGAGCCCGCAGCTTCGACCCACAGCCGGCCCGGCCCGGCCGGCCTCGCGGTGAGCTTGCGCGGGGTCACCAAGGTCTATGACAGCGGTGTTGCGGCGCTGGGGCCGCTGGACCTCGACGTGCGCGACGGCGAGTTCGTCTCGCTGCTCGGGCCGTCGGGCTGCGGAAAATCCACCGCCTTGCGGCTGATCGCGGGCCTCAGTGCCCCGACCTCCGGCTCCGTCGGAGTCGCCGGCCGCGGCAATGCCGCCCGCGTCGGACAATCGATCGGTTTCGTGTTCCAGGAACCGACGCTGATGCCGTGGACCAGCGTGCGGGAAAATGTCGGATTGCCGCTGAAACTCGCGCACACCCCCGTAGCCGAAGCGGACGCGCTGATCCATCAGGCGCTGACCCAGGTCGGGCTTGCGGAATTCGCAGACAGTTTTCCGCGCGAATTGTCTGGCGGCATGAAGATGCGGGTGTCGCTGGCGCGCGCGCTGGTCACCGATCCGGACATCCTGTTGATGGACGAGCCGTTCGCCGCACTCGACGAAATCACCCGCTTCCGGCTCAACAACGATCTGCTGGCGCTGTGGCGTAACCTGCGCAAGACCGTCATCTTCGTCACCCATTCGGTGTTCGAGTCGGTGTATCTGTCGCAGCGGGTGGTGGTGATGACGGCGCGGCCCGGCCGCCTCAGCACTGAGATCCGCATCGAGTCGATCGAGCCGCGCGGCGAGGAATTCCGCACCTCCGCCGATTATGCCGGCTATTGCCGCAGGGTCTCGGAGGCCCTGGCGCCGTCCTATTCCGGGCAGGGCGGCGCATGAGCTCGCTGCAGCCCCCGCCATTGTCCGCGCGCCAGGCCACGCCCGACAGCGGCCGCCTGCGCCTCGTCCGCATCCTGCTTCCCGCCGTCGTGCTCGCGGCCGGCATCGCGCTGTGGGAAGCGGTGGTGCGGCTCTACGATATTCCGCCCTATGTGCTGCCGGGACCGGGCGCGGTGTTCGCGACGCTGATCAGCGACTGGCCGGTGCTGTCGCGATCGCTCCTGACCACGCTGCAGACCACGCTCGAAGGCTTCGTGGCCGCCGGGATCGGCGGCGTCGCGCTCGCGCTTTTGTTCAATCAGTCGAAGTGGCTGGAATATTCGCTGTTTCCCTACGCGGTCATCCTGCAGGTCACCCCGGTGATCGCGATCGCGCCGCTGCTTTTGATCTATCTGCCGCAGCAGACCGCGGTGATCGCCTGCGCCTGGATCGTCGCCTTCTTTCCGGTCTTGTCCAACACCACGCTCGGACTGAATTCGGTGGACCGCAATCTCGCCGGCCTGTTCCGGCTCTACGGCGCATCGCGGATGCAGACGCTGCGCTATCTCAAATTGCCGTCCGCGCTGCCCTTCATCCTCGGCGGATTGCGGATCGCCGGCGGCCTGTCGCTGATCGGCGCCGTGGTCGCCGAGATCGCGGCGGGCGCGGCGGGAGCCGGTTCGGGCCTCGCCTACCGCATCGCCGAATCCGGCTACCGGCTCAACATTCCCCGGATGTTCGCCGCACTGCTGTTGCTCTCCGCCGCCGGGATTGTCATTTATGGGCTGCTGGCGCTAACCTCGCATCTGCTGTTGCGGCGCTGGCATGAGAGCGCGCTTGGAAAGGAAAACTGATGGCTGTCGGGAATGTTTCTTCGGAAAAGATCGACTTGCTGATCTACGGGCCGAGCCGGCCGATTCTCGAAAACGGATTTTCCGACCAATACGTCCTGCATGCCGCCGAAACCAAGCACGACCTCGAGCGGTTGACGCCGGCCATGCTGGAGAAAATCCGCGGCATCGCGGTGACCTACCATACGGTCCATGCCGACAAGACGGCCTTGGCGCTGTTTCCGAAGCTGGAAATCGTCGCCAGCTTCGGCGTCGGCTACGACCACGTCGATTCCGCCTACGCCCGCGACCACAACATCGTCGTCACCAATACGCCGGACGTGCTGACCGAGGAGGTCGCCGACGTCGCGATGGGACTTCTGATCGCCACCTTGCGCGAATTCGTCAAGGCCGACCGCTATCTGCGCTCGGGGCTATGGACCACGCAGAACTATCCGCTCAGCGTCGGCTCGCTGCGCGACCGCAAGGTCGGCATCGTCGGCATGGGGCGGATCGGCCAGGCGATCGGCCGCAGGCTGGAAGCTTCGCGCGTTCCGGTGGTCTATCATTCGCGCAAAGCCGCCGAGGGCGTGTCATACAAGCATTACCCCGATCTGATCGAGATGGCGAAGGCGGTCGACACCCTCATCGTCATCGTCCCCGGCGGCGCCGCGACGGCGAAGATGATCAACGCCGACGTCATGAAGGCGCTCGGCCCGCGCGGGGTGATCATCAACGTGGCGCGCGGTTCGGTGGTCGATGAGCCGGCTTTGATCGCGGCGCTGAAATCGGGAACGATCCTGGCCGCCGGGCTCGACGTGTTCGCCAGCGAGCCGGCGGTGCCGGACGAGTTGCGCGCGATGCAGAATGTCGTGCTGTTGCCACACATCGGCTCGGCTTCGGTGGTAACGCGTAACGCCATGGATCAGCTCGTGGTCGACAACCTCAAAACCTGGTTCGCGGGCAAGCCGCCGCTGACGCCGGTGGCGGAAACCCCGGTGAAGAGCCGCTGATGATGGGCCGGCCGGGCATCGCGCTTGCGGCGCTGCTGGTGCTGGTCGCCGGCGGCTCGCCCGCCCGCGCGCAGGATGCCTCGACGCTGAAAAAGGACATGGTCGGCCAGTGGGAGCTCGCCACCACCGAACGCAGCAAGACCTGCGTCGTCACGCTGAAGAGCGACGCGGCGCCGCAAGGCATGAAGCTCGAACTCGAGCCCGGTTGCGCAGCGGCGTTGCCCTTCACCAGGGACATCGCTGCCTGGAGCGTCAAGGGCCTCGATATCGTGCGGCTGCAGGATGCCACGGGCGAATCGGTGATCGATTTCACCGAGGTCGAGAGCGGGATTCTGGAAGGCCTGCGGCAGGGCGAGGGCATCTATATCCTGCAGAACCTCGCCGCGGCGCGTTCGCTGGCCAAATCGATGGACCAGATGATCGGCGACTGGGCGATGGTGCGCGGTAACGGCCAGGTCGTCTGCGGCCTGACCTTGACCAACACCGAGGCCGGCCAGGATAATTTCCAGGTCTTTCTCAAGCCGAAATGCGACGCGGCGGTAGCCGCCTTCGCGCCGACCCAATGGCGGCTCGAGCACGGCCAGATGCTGCTGATGTCGAAGAACGGCGAGGCCTGGCATTTCGAGGCCGACGACAACGCGCAATGGCGGCTGGTGCCCGACACCGCCGATCCCCTGATCATGCTGCGGCAGTAGAATAGGCAATCCATCCGAACCACGGTGAATCTCTTGCCTGAGGGCCTGACTCAGAATGCAGTCAGTGAAATGGGGCTTTTCGGCAAAGTTCGTCATGCCCGGCCTTGTGCCGGGCATCCACGTCTTGGCGGTGCAGCAGCAAGAAAGACGTGGATGGCCGGGACAAGCCCGGCCATGACGAAAACGAGAATGATATTCAGTTAGTTAGTGGGACGACAGCCATGACGAATTTCGAGGACCGGCCGCCGCCTCCGGTCGGAGCTTACTGGATCAAGGAGGGAGACTATCCGGTGCTGCTGGAGATCTTCGAGGATGGCAACAGGATGCCGCCGACCTGGAAGGAGTGGCTGAAAATCGCAGAGGAAATGGAGCGCGGACTCACGGCTTACGGGCACGTCGTCTTGCGGGTTAGGATCGACCCCAAGACATTTCCGGAGTGGTGCGCCGCTCACGGAACGAACCCGGGCAGCGCGGGACGCAAGAAATTCGTCGCCGCAGCGGTTCTGGAAAGATTTGGCAATCAGACCTGATCACAGCGCCGACCGCTGATCCGGCTTCGCCAGCAAGCTGTCAGATCAGCCGCATCCCCTTCAAACTCGCGTGGCCATTCTTGCCGACGATGATGTGGTCGTGCACACTGATGCCGAGCGGGATGGCGATGTCGATGATCGCGCGCGTCATCTGGATGTCGGCCTGCGAGGGTGTCGGATCGCCGGAGGGGTGGTTGTGCACCAGGAGGATCGCGGTCGCCGACAGTTCCAGCGCCCGTTTGATCACCTCGCGCGGATAGACCGGGGTGTGGTCGACGGTGCCGGTCTGCTGCACCTCGTCCGCGATCAGCTGGTTGCGCTTGTCGAGAAACAGCACGCGGAACTGCTCCTTGTCGGCGAACGCCATCGAGGTGCGGCAATAGTCGATGACGTCGTTCCAGGACGACAGCAGGGTGCGGCTCTTCAGCTGCCCCTTGGCGATCCGGCTGGCGGCGGCGGCGATCAGCTTGAACTCGGTAATAGTCCTGTCGCCGACGCCATCGACTTCGCGCAACCGCTGCTCGGGCGCGTTGATCGCCTCGGCGAACGAGCCGAATGCCTTGATCAGGGCCTTGGCCAGCGGCTTGACGTCGCCCTGCGGCCGCACGGTGAAGAGCACCATCTCCAGCAGTTCGTAATCGCTCAGGGCGTCGGGGCCGACGGCATGAAAGCGCTCGCGCAGCCGCATCCGGTGGCCGTGGTAATGCGGCGTCTCGGCAGGCTGATCCTGATCATCGCTGGTCTTCGCGGGCATCGGCCCTAACCTTGCCGCGCCGGCCGGGTTTTGCAACCAAGAATTGCCGGAAATCCGCACCCGCGGCCTCCGCCCCGGCCGCATTGTCATCGCAGGCGCCCCGGCGCTAGGATCGCGGTGAGCGCTCCTCCGCCAGAACACAAGAAGGGTCCTTGCCGCGTGACGTCGTTCAAGGTCATCCGTGCCCGCGCCGAGAAACGCAAGGGCGGGCCGGCGGCGCTGAAAAAGTTGCTGCCAAAAGTCCCGGACCCAAAATCCCTGATCAAGCTCGGCGATGACCGCGTTCTCGCCGAGATGGCGCGGCGGGTGTTCTGCGCCGGTTTTGCCTGGAGCGTGATCGAGGCGAAATGGCCCGGCTTCGAGGTGGCGTTCCGCGGCTTTCAGCCGGCCACCCTCGCCTTCGAGCCCGACGAGTTCTGGGAAGCGCTGGTCGGCGATATCAGGATCGTGCGCAACGGCGCCAAGATCATGTCGGTGCGCGACAACGCCCGCTTCGTGCAGGAGATCGCGGCCGAACACGGCGGCTTCGGCCGCTTCTTGGCGAACTGGCCGTCCTCCGACGAGATCGGATTGCTGGAGCTGCTGGCCAAGCGCGGCAGCCGGCTCGGCGGCAATACCGGCCAGATGCTGCTGCGTTTCCTCGGCTGGGATGGTTTTGTCACGTCGAAGGATGTCGTCGCCTGCCTGCGCGAAGCAGGCCTCGACATCGCCGAGGAGGTCAGGTCGAAGAAGGACCTTGCCAGGGTGCAGGCGCAGTTCAATGCCTGGGCCACGGAGACCGGGCTGCCCTATGTCCAGCTCTCGCGCATCTGCGCCTTGTCGGCCGGTGAAAACTACGACGCCCGCGAACTCGCCCGCCGCGCCGGAATCGGGGATTGATCCGGCCAGGATGCAAGATTTGACCGACGGGACGACCTGGCAGGCTCGTCATGCCCGGACTTGATCCGGGCATCCATCAATCTTCGCCAGAACATTTCCATAAGTAGGTGGATCACCGGGTCGAGCCCGGTGATGACGACCTGTTAAGCCACCACCGGCGGCTTCTCGTTGTGGCGCTGCGACAGCGTGAAGATTTCGACGCCGGTTGAGGTCACGCCGACCGAATGCTCGAACTGCGCCGACAGCGAGCGGTCGCGGGTCACCGCGGTCCAGCCGTCGGACAGGATCTTGACGTGCGGTTTGCCGAGATTGATCATCGGCTCGATGGTGAAGAACATGCCGGGCTTCAGCACCACGCCTTCGCCGGGCCGGCCGACATGGATGATGTTGGGCTCGTCGTGGAACATGCGCCCCAGACCATGGCCGCAGAAGTCGCGCACCACGCTCATGCCCTGCGGCTCCACGAAACTCTGGATGGCATGGCCGATGTCGCCGGTGGTGGCGCCGGGCTTGACGGCGGCGATGCCGCGCATCATCGCCTCATAGGTCACCTCGATCAGCCGCTCGGCCTTGCGGGCGATCGGGCCCACCGCGTACATCCGGCTGGAATCGCCGTACCAGCCGTCGACGATGAAGGTGACGTCGATATTGACGATGTCGCCCTCCTTCAGCGCCCGGTCGCCGGGCATGCCGTGGCACACCACGTGGTTGATCGAGGTGCAGGTCGAATAGCGATAGCCGCGGTACATCAGCGTCGCCGGGAAGGCGCCATGGCTGAAGGCGAAGTTGCGGACGAAGTCGTCGAGTTCAGAGGTCGGCAGCCCCGGCCTGACGAGATCGGTCAGCTCATCGAGGCATTTGGCGACCAGCGCGCCCGCCTTGCGCATGCCGGCGAAGGCACCCGGCCCATGCAGCTTGATCTGCCCGGTTTTGCGCATGGAGGTATCTGATGCTTCAATGTAGCTCATGGGCGGATCATGCTTTGGCGGGAAAGGGGTGATTTGCAGCCCAATTTAATGTCCGGGGCCGGCAGTAGCAAGCCAAGCTTGGGTCGTCGCATGGCGGCCATCTCCCAGGAACCCCCGGGGCGTAATGGGTTGTACCTGCCTCAATTTGAAACCTCCACGGTAGTCTCCACCGGCAGCGCGCCGCCGAGGATGCGGATTTCGCGCACCGGATAGGGCACCCGGATGCCCTCGCGCTTGAAGCCATCCCACAGCGCCAGCATCGCCTCGCTCTTGACGTTGTCCATGCCGTCGGGATTGGCGATCCAGAAAGTCAGGGAAAACTTCATCCCGGCTTCGGCGAATTCGGTCAGGATGCAGTTCGGCGGCTTGTCCTTGATGGCGCGTTTTGCCGCCGCCGCGACGTCGATCGCCAGCTTGCAGACCAGCCGCGGATCGGCGTCGTAATTGGTGCCGAAATTGACCTTCACCAGGGTGTTGTTGTCGGTATAGGTCCAGTTGGTGACCTTCTGCGTCACCAGATCCTCGTTCGGGATCAGGAATTCGCGACCGTCGCCGGCGGCGACCGAAATATACCGCGTCTTCATGGCGCTGATGCGCCCGGTATTGTCGCCGATGGTGACGAGATCGCCGGGCTTTACCGATTTGTCCGCCAGCAGGATGATGCCCGAGATAAAATTGGCGACGATCTTCTGCAGGCCGATGCCGATGCCGACGCCGACCGCGCCGGAGAACACCGCCAGCGCCGACAGGTTGATGCCGACCGCGCCCATGGCGATGGTGATCGCCAGCACCATCAATCCCATCCGGATCATCTTGATCAGCAGCACCTGGATCGACGGCGTCAGGTCGGTGGCGCGGTTGATCCGGCTTTCGGCGAAATTGCTGGCGATGTTGGTCAGCCAGAGTGCTGCGATCAGCAGCGCCCCGAGCTTGATCACGAGCAGCGGCGTCAGCCGCAACCCGCCCAGCACCACCGAGACCGAATCCAGCGCGTCGATGGCCGCGTCGAGCTGGCCGATGATGCTCAGCGCCGCCACCACCCACGCCGACACCGACACCAGGCGGACGATGAAGGCGTTGCGGATCACCGAGGTCACCAGCCGGATCATCAGCCAGGCCAGCGCCAGCTTGGCGGCGACCGCCAGCAGGTAACTGCGGCTCGGCCAGGTCGAATGGACCATCGCGACCCTTGCTGCGATCACCAGGATTGCGAACACGGCGGCGGAGGCGCTGCGGACCATGACGCTGGCGAAGTGCCGCAACGGCAGCGGCCAGCCCTTCGCGAACGATTTCATGTCGACACGCGCGCGGATCGCCGTGTCGCCTGCGAAGGCGATCCCGGCCGCGGCCATCAGCAGCCCGAGCTGCAGATAGAACCAGGGCGAGGTGACCTCGGCGCCCACCGAGCGTGCCGCGGCGTGCAGGAAATCCAAGACGTCACTGAGGTCCATCGTCAAAATCTCACTTCAAGGCGGATCGCCGCGAAAACCTGATTCGAAACGCCGGCAGATTCCCATAACCGCGGTTCCCGCGCCATCGCCGCTGCAGCGGGGAAGCCAGCAAAACCGCGCACATTGCCGCGTTCGGCAGAAATGGGTTGGCGTCGAAGTGTGGCGACGATAAGGATGCAAAACCAGCTATTTGCGGTGATTTGCGCAGGCCCATGGCATCTCTGGATTCGGTCAGCATCGCCATTCTTCTCGGCGCCTTCCTGGTGATGGCGGGCATCCTGTCGAGCCTGCTCGCGCTGCGCTTCGGCGCGCCGCTGTTGCTGGTGTTTCTGCTGATCGGCATGCTGGCCGGCGATTCCGGCCCCGGCCAGCTGCGCTTCGACGATATCCGGACCACCTATCTGGTGGGCTCGGTGGCGCTGGCGCTGATCCTGTTCGACGGCGGCCTGCGCACGCGGTTTCAGAGCATTCGCGCGGTGCTGGCGCCGTCGGTGGCGCTGGCCACCATCGGCGTGCTGCTGACCGCGCTGATCACGGCACCGGTCGCCCGCTACGTGCTCGACCTGAACTGGACCGAGTCGCTGCTGGTTGGCGCCGTGGTGGCCTCGACCGACGCAGCGGCGGTGTTCCTGCTGGTGCATGCGCAGGGCCTGCGGCTGCGCCCGCGCGTCGGCGCGACCCTGGAGGTCGAATCCGGCACCAACGATCCGTTCGCGGTGTTTCTCACCCTGATGCTGGTCGAATTCATTTCGGTCGGCGAAGGCTCGGCTCTCCATGTGGCGCTGGAATTCGCTCGCGAGGCGGTGCTCGGCGCCGCCGTCGGCGTGATCGGCGGCCGGCTGGTGGTGCTGGCGCTCAACCGCGTGGCGCTGCCGCAGGGCCTGCACGCGCCCTTTGTCTGTACCGCCGCGCTGGTGATCTTCGGCGCCGCGCAGATCGCGCATGCCTCGGGATTTCTGGCCGTCTATCTCGCCGGCATCATCATCGGCAACCGGCCGACGCGGGCGCATAATTCGGTGGTGACGTTCCTCGACGCCGCCACCTGGCTGGCGCAGATCGTGATGTTCGTGATGCTCGGGCTGCTGGTCTCGCCGCAGCGGCTGGTGGTCAGCATCGTCCCGGCGGTGATCGTGGCGCTGGTGCTGATGCTGGTGGCGCGGCCGGTCGCGGTGTTTTTGTGTCTGGCGCCGTTCCGCTTCAACTGGCGGGAAAAAACCTTCATCGCCTGGACCGGCCTGCGCGGGGCGGTCGCGATCTTCCTGGCGTCGATCCCGATGCTGGTGGGGCTGTCAAAAGCCTATCTGTATTTCGACGTCGCCTTTGTCGTCGTCATCATTTCGCTGCTGCTGCAGGGCTGGACCCTGGCGGCGGCGGCGCGGCGGCTGCACGTGGCGCTGCCGCGCGCCGATCGCGGGCCGCGCCGCGTCGAACTGGACCTGCCCGGCCAGCTCGAGCAGCAGCTGGTCGGCTATCCGGTGCGCGCCAAAAGCCTGTATTTCCGGCGCGGGCTGATTCCGTCCTGGTCGAAGCCGACCCTGGTGATCCGCGACCAGCGCATTCTCTCTCCCGCCGAGGCCGATCCGGTCCGCGCCGGCGACTACATCTATCTGCTGGCGCCGCCGGAAAAGGCCGAAGCGCTGGATCGCTTCTTCGTCGACATGGCGCCGAGCTCCGCGCCCGATCCGCATTTGCTCGGGGATTTTGTGGTCTCCGGCGAACATACGCTCGGCGAACTCGCCGAAATCTACGGCGTGGCCGTGGATGAAGAGCAGTCGAAGTTGACGCTGTCGGACTATTTCGACGTCCATCTCGACCGCGCGCCGAAGGAAGGCGCCGAGCTTGTTCTCGATACCATCGTCCTGGTCGCGCGCAGCCTTGGTGGCGGCAGGGTCAATGTGGTCGGTCTGCGCTTGCCGGAAGAGGAAGAGGAGGCGGTGCCGATGACGCGGATGCAGAAATTCAAGCGCAGGCTCGCGGAGATATGGGCACAGGTCGCGGGGGTTTAGTAACCGGGCGCCTGACTCAAAAAACCAAAACGAGACATCGGCACTTTGCTCGTCATGCCCGGCCTTGTGCCGGGCATCCACGTCTTTTCTTCGTTGCAGCACCAAAGACGTGGATGGCCGGGACAAGCCCGGCCATGACGGAAGACCGTGTCTTCGCCGCTCCGTCATTGCGAGGAGCCAACGGGTCCGGCCTTTCGGCCGGCCCGATGACAGGCTTCGCGACGAAGCAATCCATTTGCGATTACGGTGACAGTCGGTAGGATGGGTGGAGCGCAGCGATACCCATCCCTTGTCGCTGGTGACATGATGGGTTTCGCAGGCTCAACCCATCCTACGCGCTAATCAACCACCGGCACATACCGTAGTCATGGCAACTAAGCGATCTTCCCAGGCGCGTGCGCCTTTAACAGATAAGGAACTGTGGTATTTGACCGCAGACCAGTTTTTACGGTTGAAACTGACCGAGGATGAAAAGGCTCGGCTAGGAAGAATCAATAAGGAAAAGGAACAAGAGCGGATCGACCGCTCGGCGCGGCTGAGGATAGAGGAAGAGCCGATTTTGGCGGAGTTGCGCGGGGTCGGTTGGAATATTGAATCAGTTTGGGACTTGGTGAATACCTCGGCTAAATATGCCGAGGTTATTTCTATTCTGCTCAAGCATTTATTGCTTCCATACTCGGATAGCACGCGGGACGGTATTGCTCGCTCCCTAGCCGTTCCCGAACCCGAAGTGCAGAAAGCTTGGCCGATCCTAGTCGAGGAATACCGCAAGGCTCCGATGGGCTGGGGCATCAAGGGGCCGGGCGACACTAGGGAGTACAAGTTGGGAGCCAAGGATGGCTTGGCGTGTGCGCTGTCGGCCGCGGTCACGGACGAGACGCTGGAAGAACTGATTGCTATCGCCAAAGACCGCAGGCAAGGCGAAAGCCGCGTGTTGTTCTTGTCCGCGCTGAAAAAGCGCTTGAACAAAAACCCGCTGGCGAAGCAAGCAATAGAGGAACTGGCGAGCGATCCCGATCTCGAAAAGGAAATCGCGTCCTGGCGGAGGCGATAGCAACGTTGGATAGCCCGTAGGATGGGTGGAGCGCAGCGATACCCATCGTTTTCCGCTAGTGACATGATGGGTTTTGCAGGCTCAACCCATCCTACGCGCTGCTATCCGCGGAAACTACTAGGGCTTTGCGGCTGGCCATCCGAAAATCCAAGTCAGAATTGAAAAAGGCGTCAAGAATTGTAAGAGAAGAGCGGCAATCAGAATAATAGTCCCGTAGAACAATGCCCCGCGCATCATCCGATGCCCAAGAGGAGGGTAGGGTGGCTTGTTATCGGCGGGCCACGCGAATGTCTGTTCCCATTCTTGCTGGGAGATGTGGGACGGCCTAATTCGCTCAAGCGGCACCCAGGCGCGATACGCCCCGATGCCGCGCTCACGCGCAATAGCATTTCTCAAGTACAACAAATTTTTTCGTCCAACCAAATCAACCGCAGCGATGATCAAGAGCCGTACAAGGTACAGAATCAAGGAACCGGCAAGGTAGACATAAGCAATCATGAATCCAGATATCAGCCATGATTTGGTGAACGATTTGACTGTGAAAACCGCTGCGAACAATTGCACCGTGGCGTCGACTAGTTTGTCGAGGACGGCGTAGAGTTGGCCGAAGATGGATTTATCATCGGCAGCTTGCAGCCATAGAATTACGCCAATGACGACGGCGAACTGCAATAAAGGAAATCTTACTACGCTTCGTATTGGAGCCAAGATCAGTTTAATCATCCGGTGGGTGCTCCTGATGGATCTGCCGGGCGACTTCATTGTATCAAAACGGAATGACGGTGACAGCCCGTAGGATGGGTGGAGCGCAGCGATACCCATCGTTTGCCGCGAGTCACAGGATGGGTTTCGCAGGCTCAACCCATCCTACGGGCTACGCAAACTGCGTCGCCCCGCACGCAAGCGCAATCTCGCGACCCGGGTGCGACAAGACAACCCGACGGGCAAATCACCCCAAACCCTGTCCAGCCCTTCGCGCAAAAATATTCGGCTTGTGCCGTCGGGCAAATCATCTCTACAAGCTCGCCCCGTCTCACCCGGCAAGAGGGGCGTATCGCGATCGTCACGAACGCGGGATGGGATGCGGTGGACGCGGCAGCGTCGGCGTGAAACGGAGTTGCAGGGCGGGTTTGTCCCGTGAGCGGTTTCCTTCAGGCAGGACGAACGGCGCATGCGCGTACGGCAAAAGCGTGTGGTCCTGACGCCTCATGGTTGGCGTCAAGTCCCGCAGAGGTTTTGCGAGCCCAACCGGGCGGACAAAACCATCATCCAAGGGGCGACGGTGACAAACAAATCCTGATCGCCGGGGAGAGCTCGCTATAAGCCGTAAGACCATTGCGCAGGGAATGTCGGATTGCCTCCGCTGAACCTGTATGCTCGTGTGCGTTTTTTCGCACCAGTTTGCACAAGAGACCGCGGGTGCAGCGCGCACCCGGCATTCCCTGCTCCCTCTGTTTTCGGGGGAGAATGTTTAAGCAAAGCTCGGGCAGATCGTGCCGCGAGATCGCGAAGTCGTACTCGGTCGTCGTCGCCCGGCTCGACCGGGCGACCCAGTATTCAAGAGATGCCAGTGATAGAACCGAGAAGCCGCGGCGTACTGGATCCCCCGCATGCGCGGGGGATGACAGCGGAGGGCTTTCGCAACGGCAGTAGGGGTTTGAGTTGCGATTTCGGCTGTTGAGCAACCCGCCGACACCCTCTAGTCTGGTCGAAACGCCGCTCAACGACCATCACGATGGAAACGCAGGAGAGACACAACAATGTCCGCCCCCCCTGATGACCAGCTCGGCTTCGCGCCGGACACCGATTCGCCGGTCCCCTATATGCAGCGGACCCGCGATTATTACGCCGCGATCGGCTACACGACGCCCTACCGCTGGGCGCATTATGTCGATGCGCCGTTTCAGCCGCTGAAGAAGCCGCTGGCGCGATCGCGGGTGACCATCATCACCACTGCAGCGCCCTATGATCCCAGCAAGGGTGATCAGGGCCCGGGTGCGGCCTATAATGGCGGTGCCAAGTTCTACCAGGTCTATGACGGCGATACCTCGAAGGCGCACGATTTGCGCATCTCGCATATCGGCTACGACCGCAAGCATACGACAGCGACCGACAGCGGCACCTGGTTTCCGTTGCCGCAACTCGTGAAGGCCGCAAGCGCGGGGCGGATCGGGGAGGTGACGCCGCGATTCTTCGGCGCGCCGACCAATCGCAGCCACCGCGTGACCATCGACGTCGATGCCCCGGAGATTCTGGCCCGCTGCCTCGCCGACCAAGTCGATGTTGCCGTGCTGGTGCCGAACTGCCCGGTCTGCCACCAGACTTCAGCGCTGGTCGCCCGCCACCTCGAAGCCGGCGGCATTCCGACCGTGGTGATGGGCTGCGCCAAGGACATCGTCGAGCACGCCGCCGTGCCGCGCTTTCTGTTCTCTGACTTCCCGCTCGGCAATTCCGCCGGCAAGCCTGGGGATGTCGAGTCGCAGGCGCTCACTCTCGAGCTGGCGCTGCGCCTGCTGGAGCAGGCCCCCGGCGCCCGCACCACGATGCAGTCGCCGCTGCGCTGGAGCGAGGATGCCTCCTGGAAGCTCGATTACAACAACATCGCGCAGATGAGCGCGGAGGAACTGGCGCGGCGCCGCGCCGAATTCGACAAGCAGAAAGAGATCGCGCGCGGCAACCGCGCGGCGTGAACTTCACCTCTCCCCTGCGGGGAGAGGTCGGCGCGTAACGCCGGGTGAGGGGGCGCCGCACTCCCGGGGGACCGTAACCCCTCACCCGGATTGCATCTGACGATGCAATCCGACCTCTCCCAAAAGGAGAGGTGAAGAGTTCACCGCACGGTCACCGCGCGCGATAAAGAGCGCATCGGGCCATCACAAAAAGATCGGCCACTCACATTCCGTCATTGCGAGCGAAGCGAAGCAATCCATCCCTCAGCGCAAAGAAAGAATGGATTGCTTCGTCGCTTCGCTCCTCGCAATGACGCTATCAGGAGGACGTCCCATTGACCCGACCGTTCGAAGGCGTGAAGATTCTCGACTTCACGCAGGTGCTGGCTGGCCCCTATGCGAGCTATCAGCTCGCTCTGCTCGGCGCCGACGTCATCAAGCTGGAGCGGCGCGAGGGCGAGGACATGCGGCGCACCCCGCTCAGCCGCGAATGGGCCGAGCGCGGCCTCGCCCCGGGCTGGCAGGCGATCAACGGCAACAAGCGCAGCATGACGATCGATCTGCAAAAGCCCGAGGCGATCGCCATTGTCAAAAAACTCGCCGCAGAGGCCGACGTGGTGATGGAAAATTTTCGTCCCGGCGTGATGGACAGACTCGGGATCGGCTATGCCGCGCTCTCGGAGATCAACCCGCGGCTGATCTATTGCGCCATTTCGGGCTTCGGCCAGACCGGCCCGGAACGATCGGGCGCCGGCTACGACGGCAAGATCCAGGCGATGTCGGGCATCATGGCGATCACCGGCCACGAGGACAGCGGGCCGACGCGGGCCGGCTTTGCGGTCTGCGACGTGCTGTCCGGCGCCACCGCGGCCTTCGGCGTCTCCAGCGCGCTGTTCCAGCGCACCCACACCGGCAAGGGGCAACTGGTCGACGTCTCCATGCTGGAGGCGACGCTGGCGTTCCTGTCGGGCCAGGTGGCGGATTTCACCGTGGCCGGCCATCGCCAGCAACCATCCGGCAATCAGGCCGTGAGCCGCAGGCCGACCGCCAATTTGTTCAAGGCGGGCGAAGGCTATCTGCTGCTGGCCGTCAACAGCGAGAAGCAATACCGCGCGCTGATGACGGCGCTGGGCCTTGCCGACGCGCTGGAAGATCCTCGCTTCGCCGACTGGTTCGCACGGCAGCAGAACGAGCCGGCGCTGCGCGCCATCATCGAGCAAGCGCTGGCGCAGAAGGATGCGCGCGAATGGGAGAAGATCCTGGAGGCCGCCGGCGCGCCCTGCGCCAGCATCTGGAAAATCGAGGAAGTGATCGACCACCCGCAGATCGCGGCGCGCGGCGCCATTCAGGAGATCGATACGCCCTATGGCCGCCTGCGCTTCGCCGGCAGCGGCTTCCGGCTCGCCCATGGCGGCGGCCGGCTCGATTCGATGGCGCCCGAACTCAGCGCCCACACCGACGAGGTGTTGGCCTCGCTCGGCTATGACGCGGAAGCGATCGCCGACCTGCGCGCGCGAGAGATCGTCTGAGCGCTTGCCTTGGCAGCATGGAGTGTGCGTCGGGCCTGGGCGGATCTTCAGAGTCTGACTCAAAAGTAGTGCAGTAAAATCGGGCGTCGCCAACTAGCTCGTTATGCCCGGGCTTGTCCCGGGCATCCACGACTTAGCTTTATCAGCCCAAGAAAGACGTGGATGGCCGGGACAAGCCCGGCCATGACGGAAAATGACTCATTTCCAACACGTTAGGAAAAGCCTGAAAATGTTAGTCACTTTTTCGGTCAGCCTCTCAGGCCGGCGACGGAATAGCCGTCAGCACCTCGATGCCGCCGAAGGCGGCGACGCGGCCGCGTTTGAGCAGCACGATGTTGGTCGCCAGCTGCCGCATCTCGTCGGGGTCGTGGCTGACATAGATCATGGGAATGCTGGCTTCGTCGCGCAGCCGCACCAGATAGGGCAGGATCTCCACCCGGCGCTGTTCGTCGAGCGAGCCCAGCGGCTCGTCCAGCAGCAACAATCGCGGCTGCGCCAGCAGCGCGCGGCCGAGCGCGACGCGCTGGCGCTCGCCGCCGGAGAGGTGGCCGGGCCGGCGCCCGAGCAGATGGCTGATATCCAAAAGGTCGGTGATCCGTGCGCGGGCCGCGGCATCCTCGGCCAGCCGGTTCATGCGCCGGCCGTAATCGAGATTCTGGCGCACGTCGAGATGCGGGAACAGCCGCGCATCCTGGAATACATAGCCGATGCGGCGGCGATGCACGGGGACGTGCAGGCCCGCGGCGGTGTCGTCCAGTACCTCGCCGTCGACGGCGATGGTGCCGCGATCGGGCCGCAGCAGGCCCGCGATCATGTTGATCAGCGAGGTCTTGCCGGCGCCCGAGGCGCCGAACAGGCCGGTGACGCGGCCCTCGCTGGCGAAACGGGCCTCGATATGGAACTCGCCGAGCTGTTTTGCGATGTCAACGCGCAGCATGGTCAATTCCCGTGCAGGCGTTTGGTCGCGCGCCGCGCGAACCATTCGGAGCCGACCAATGCGGCGAGCGCGATGACGACGGAAACCACCACCAGCCGCAGCGCGGCGCTGTCGCCATCCGGCGTCTGGATCAGCGAATAGATCGCCGACGAGATGGTCTGGGTTTCGCCGGGAATGTTCGACACGAAGGTAATGGTGGCGCCGAATTCGCCGATCGCCTTGGCAAAGCCGAGCACCATGCCGGTCAGCACACCCGGCAGCGCCAGCGGCAGGGTGACGGTCAGGAACACCCGCAAGGGTGCGGCTCCCAGCGTCCCCGCCGCCTGCTCCAGCCTTTGGTCCACCGCTTCGATCGACAGCCGGATCGGCCGCACCAACAGCGGAAACGACATCACGCCGCAGGCCAGCGCTGCGCCGGTCCAGCGGAAGGCGAACACGATGCCGAGATGGTCGGCGAGCCAGGCGCCGACCAGGCCGCGCCGCCCGAAGGTCAGCAGCAAGAGATAGCCGGTGACGACCGGCGGCAGCACCAGCGGCAAGTGGATGAGCGCGTCCAGCAGCGACTTGCCCCAGAAATCGCGCCGCGCCAGCAGCCACGCCACCGCGATCCCGAGCGGCGCCGCCACCAGCGTCGCGACCGTGGCGACCCGCAGCGAAAGCTCGATCGCCGTCCATTCCGTGGGCGAGAGTTCGAACACTCTGGGATCAGGAAGTCGGGCGGATCAGATAGGTGAATCCGTATTTCTCGAGGATGGCCTTGGCCGCAGCCGAGCGCAGGAAGGCGAGATAGTCGCCGGCTTCGGCCTTCGCGGTCGTCGTGGCCGCGACGGGATAGATGATGGCGGGGTGGGAATCCGCCGGGAAGGTGCCGACGATCCTGACGCCGGGCTCGACCCTGGCGTCGGTCGAATAGACGATCCCCAGCGCCGCTTCGCCGCGCGCCACCAGTGTCAGCGCGGCGCGCACGCTCTCGGCCATCGCGAATTTCGGTTCGGCGGCCTGCCACGCGCCGAGTTTCTCCAGCGCGGCCTGGGCGTATTTGCCTGATGGCACCGACTTGACGTCGCCGGTGGCGATCCGGCCGTCGCCGGCGAGTTTGGCCAGATCGAAGCCGGGTGCGATCGTCACGTTGTCGATTTTGGAATCCTTCGGCGCGATCAGCACGATGCTGTTGCCGAGCAGATTGATCCGGGTCGGCTCGTTGATGTTTTTCCTGGCCGTCGCATAGTCCATCCAGTCGGTATCGGCGGACAGGAAAATATCCGCCGGCGCGCCCTGTTCGATCTGCTTTGCCAGCGTCGAGCTGGCGGCATAGCTGGCGACGACCTTGACGCCGGTTCTGGCGGTGAAGGCGGTGTCGACGTCGTCGAGCGCGTTTTTCATCGAGGCCGCGGCGAACACGACGAGGCCCTCGTCCTGCGCCAGCGCGGGCGACAGGGCCACGCCGCACAGGACGGCGACAGCGGCAAGAAGGCGGGCAAGACGATGCATCGTGGCGCTCCGTAAGGGTTCGCGGCGCATCGCGCGCGCAAATCAGGCGTTGGCAGTGCTGGAATGCGACAGGCGGAAGCGCCGTTCCGGCCATCCCGACCACTTACGGTCGATCGGGATATCGCACGGCAAAACAATAACAGGCTGGCAGGTGGGGTAAAGGCTTGCTTCGCCTATTCCGACGGCAGGATCGCCACCGACACGGCGTCCTCCCTGGTGCCCGAAACCTGCAACAGCAGCGGGCCTGCCGCAATCTCGTACTTCATGGTCTTGCGGATGCCGTCGCAATCGGTGGCGCCGCTGAAGGCCTTCGGTTTCAGGAAATGCCCGTCCTGCACCAGGTCGACCCAGCCGCCGGCCGACAGGCTGACGGTATAGATGCCGGCCTTCGGGGCGCTCTTGAAACTGGCAAACCCGGCAAAGGTGCCGTCCCTGGGCGCGCGCTCGGGCGGCGAGGGCAATTTTGCCTCGGCCGGCGCGCGCAGGGCCAGCGTCATGCCGGTCGGCGGCAGGGCGGCCAGTTCGCCGCCCGACGCAAGCTTGACTCGGTCGGGCGCGGTGAGCGCGGCCCTCTCCCGATCGATGTTCCATTTGAACTTGTCGCAGCCGCTCGGCTCTTCCGCCGCAAATGCGAGCGCGGTCGAAAGCAACGCCAACGCGATCAGGACGGGCGCACGCATGGTCAGTCGACTCCGATCATCATGTCGGACGCCTTTACGATGACCGTAACGGCGCCCTTGGCCTTGATGCCCAGTTCATCGACCGCCTCGTTGGTGATCGAGGAGGTCACGATATTGCCGCCGCCGATGTCGACGCGAACATGCGAGGTGGTGGCGCCCTTGGTGACTTCGACGACGGTGCCCTTGATCTGGTTGCGTGCACTGATGCGCATGGCGGTCCTCATGGAATGCGCCAGCCGGGCGCGGTCGCCGCACAGCTGCTGGCTATGGATAAGAATTTGATGGTCGGGACCGCCGTCCCAAAAAATCGCTCGCACTTGCGGCGCGAGGATGTTGCATCCTAGCGCATTCTCCGGGCGAATGAAATCGCCGCGGCTCGCGTTTTGTTCAATTCCTGATGGCGCCGTGCAGTTCGGCCCTGGCTCCATCCGTGTTCTCGAATGCGATGCTCACTTTGTCGCCATCGAATGCAAGCGTCCAGGTTTGCGTTTCGCTGTGCCCCAGAATCCGGCGCTCGATGGCAAATGTATGCTCGTTCAGCCAACGCCCCCTGGCGGCGTTGATCCCGTAGAACGCCGGCGGGCTCTTGCGAAAGACTCCGTCAAGCCCCATCAGCCCCGAAAAACGCTCGGTCGGACGGTCCGGTTTTCCGGTGTCGGTCGCAATTTCCCATGACGAATCCGAATCGTAGAAATTCAGCGTGAAGCTCTTCACGCGCAACACATTGTCGTCGACCTGAAAAGTCTTCCCGGATACGGCCTTTGCCAATTCCGGCGCGCCGCCAACGGAGGTGGGCTTTTCCGTGGCGGCCTGGCGAATGGATGCGGCGAGCAAGGACTTCGCGATCGGGTCGGCAGGCAGCGGTGTATCGGACTTGACCGAATTCGAGATGTCGCTGACCAGGCGCGGGGTCGGATAGATTTCGTCATCCCGCAAAATGCCGGTCATGACGGCGACGACATCCAGCTTTGGCAGTACGAGGATCAACTGCGAATGACGGCCGAGCGCCATGTAGGCTCCCTTTTCGGGAAGCGACCACCACAGGTTCGCATAGTGAAATCCGAAGGTCGCCGGGACCTTGCCTTCCTTCGCCCGCTCGACCCATGACGACGGAATGATCTGCTTTCCATCCCAGTTTCCATTGTGGAGGTAGAGATAGCCGAAGCGCGCCATGTCATGGGGCGACAGGGAGAGTCCGGCCTCGCCATCCGTGACGCCCTGGGCATCGACGCGGCCCCAGCGCGCGCTCGTGATGCCGAGCTGTTCGAACAGCTCCTGCTTGGCAAAATCGAATGCGCTTTGGCCGGTTTTTCTGGTGATCAGGGCGGAGAGGACATACGGGTTTCCGCTATTGTAGTAGAATTGGCTTCCAGGCGGGCTCGACATCGGCTGGCTGAGGACGAATTCGGTTCGATCCGGGCTTTCGTACATCTTCATGACGGTCTCGTCCGGGGTGTAAGCCTTTTCCTTCCATTCTATCCCCGAGGTCATGTCGAGCAGGCTCTGAACCGTCATTGCCTTCTTGTTGTCGTCGACGTTCGAAACCTTTTTGTCGGGGAAAAGGTCCAGAACCGGGTGGTCGACACTGTCCAGCAATCCGCGCTGCAGCTCGATCGCCGTCAGCGTGCTGACGACACTCTTCGTGACCGATCTCAGGTCGTGGCTGATGCCGGCGACATAGGGCGCATAATAGGCTTCAGCCACGATCTTTCCGTGCCGGATGATCATCAGGCTGTCTTGCTTGTAGGTGCCGACGGTTTCTATCAACCGGGCCAGGCTGGCTGAATCCATGCCCTGTTCTTCCGGGGTCGAGAACTGCCACGCTTTCGTCGGCCAGGGGATTTCCTGCGAGCCTTGCCCCTCCGCCGCGCCGGCCGGCGTATAACATCCGGCCAGGCACTGAAGTCCCGCGAGCAGCGCGGCCATCGTCGTTGTTCTGAGATGCATGTTGGCAGCCTCCGACCAATCTTCGCAGAACTTGAATCCATGCGGTGAGAATTGCGCAGGTTGCGGCAAATATGGACCATTCCGTGCCAATCGTCATCGCCACGGGATTGGCCGGATCGATATTTTTCTCTGAAAATCCTTGCGAGTCGGCTCGCTGCTTGGCACCCGCCCTGCAAGTGTCTCAGCGGATCAGGCCGTCCGGCGACAAGCGCGTCGCTATGGTTTGGCGTCCGGCGCGGCCAGGACCTGGCGGCAGGCGGCCGGCAGTTGCGCCAGCGTCATCGGCGGCCGCGGCTTGGGCGGCTCTTTCGGCGGCGCGGGGTGGATCACCGAGTCCTTGAACCAGTAGGCCAGATCGCCGGCGCTGCAGCCTTCGCTGGTCCCGGGTTCCGGCTGGCCCTCGCATTCGGTGCCGCCGGCAGGACATTTGATGCGGATATGAAAGTGATAGTCGTGGCCCCACCACGGCCGGACCTTGGAAAGCCAGCTGCGGTCGCCTTTGGCTTCGCGGCACAGCGCCTTCTTGATCGCGGCGTTGACGAAAATACGCTGCACGGCGGGCTCCTGCGCGGCGTCGCGGATGACGGCGAGATGACCCGGCGTGAAGACGTGCGGATCGACGTCGAGCCTGTCGGGGCGCACCGTCATGATGGCCGACATTTCCTCGCGATCCTGGCGCGATAACATGCGATCCGGCATCGGCGTCAGCCAGATGTCGGCATCGAGCCCGAGCTGGTGGCTGGCATGGCCGCTCAACGCCGGGCCGCCGCGCGGCTGCCCGATGTCGCCGACCAGTATTCCGGGCCAGCCGGCATCCTTGTGCGCCTTGACCGACAGCCGTTTCAGCAGCGCAATCATGTCGGGATGTCCCCAGTTGCGATTGCGCGACAGCCGCATCACCTGCCAGCCGTCGCCGTTGATCGGCATCTGCTCCGCGCCCGCGATGCAACCCTTGACGTAAGAGCCGATCACCCGCGTCGGCATCGCCGCCGGCAGCAGCTTGCGGGCGAACAATTCCCTGGCGCCGATTTTTGGATCGTTGGGATTGGCCAGCGGCGGCAGCGGCTTGGGATCGACGCTGCCCTTGTCCTGCGCCGGCGCGGCGGTGGCGCTGACGACAGTGGCAGAGATCAGGAGGAGGAGAAAAGCGCGGAGGTTCATCGGTTCACTCTGTCGCCCAAGCTAGCACGGATTCCGCGACCGGGAGCAAGGCGCGTCAATCGCAATTGCTTGATCTGCCGGGCCCGCGTCCTTGGCTGCGGCCGGCCCGGCGGATTAAGATTAATCCACAAGCGGCCCGGCCCGCGCGCCGCCCGCTCTTTACAACGCCGATCCGGCACCGACATCATGCCGCCAGCAGAGTGCGGGCGGCAGGGGCATTTGTCATGATACGGCTGTCGGGCGGGCGGTTCGCGAGGCTGGCAATCGCGGCCGCCATCGTCATGGCGGGACTGGCCGTGATGCCGGCCCGCGCCGACGTGGTGGTCCAGATCGACAAATCATCGCAGCGCATGGCCGTCAGCGTCGACGGGGTCATGCGATACGACTGGCCGGTTTCGACCGGCCGCAGCGGCTTTGGCACCCCGAGCGGCGTGTACCACCCGCAACTGATGGCGCGGCGCTGGTTCTCGCGGAAGTATTACAATTCGCCGATGCCGCATGCGATCTTCTTCTACGGCGGTTTCGCCATTCACGGAACCTATGAGCTGTCGCGGCTCGGCGGACCCGCGTCGCATGGTTGCGTCCGGCTGCACCCCTCGCACGCCGCGGAACTGTTTGCGCTGGTCGAACGCAACGGCCCGCGCCATACGCGGATCGAAATCTCGAATTAGGTTTGGGGTGGGTCGCAAACTTAACGGTTCGATAACCCTGTCGATCATTGACGAAATTTCGGGCGCGCTTGCGGAAAACGCGCGCAATCCCGTGCGATTTGGAATTGGTTCATAAAGAAGACGCGATTTTGCAGGGGCTGTCGGCGCGCGCCGCCAACGGGATCGGCATGGTGCATGCTCAGGTACCCCAGTATTTGCGATTTCGCCTGTTAAAAAGGCAACAGGAACCGGGATCGCGTTGCGGTTGAACCCGGCGCTCGCACGCCGCGGCGGCAATAGATACCATTTTTTCAGACACTTATCGGAGAACAGGACCCGCAGAATGCGAGTAGGGCGTAGGCAATGCCGAAAATCCGGCCGAGAATTCCCAAGAAACTGAAGCATGCGGCAATCGTCCGCATTCCCGGCCGACCCGCCAAACCCAGTCCGAAACTCTCGGGCCGAGGCCGCCGCGCGTCGGCTGAGATCGGCGAGATAGTGCGCATGCGCGCGGAAGCGGAAGCCGCGATTGCGGAAGCGCGAAAATCCCACGAACGGCTGCGCGAGGCGATCGACATCCTGCCGCAGGGCATCGTGTTTCTCGACGCCGAAGGGCGCTACATTCTCTGGAACAAGAAATACGCCGAGATCTACAACCGCAGCTCCGACCTGTTCGCGCACGGCGCGCGGCTGCAGGACACCATCCGGGTCGGCGTCGAGCGCGGCGATTATCCGGAAGCGATCGGCCGCGAGGAAGAGTGGATCGCCGAGCGGCTGAAGAAGCTGTACCAGCCCGGCGAACGCCACGAGCAAACCCTGAGCGACGGCCGCTGCATCCTGATCGAGGAGCGGCTCACCGAGGACGGCGGCGTCATCGGGCTGCGGGTCGACATCACCGAGCTGAAGCAGCGCGAGGCCTCGTTCCGGCTGTTGTTCGACTCTAACCCGGTGCCGATGATCGTCTGCGCGCTGGACGATGAGCGCATCCTCGGCGTCAACGACGCCGCGGTGGAGCATTACGGCTATAGCCGCGCCGACTTCGAGAAGTTGACCATCCGCAGCGTTCAAGCCTTCGAATCCGAGCCGCCCTGGGCCGGCAACCGCACAAGCGACGAACTGACGGCGCGGACCTGGAAGCATGTGCGGGCCGACGGAACCCTGATCGATCTGGCGATCTATTCGCGCCAGCTGGTCTATAACGACAAGCCCGCGGTGTTGCTGGCGCTGATGGACATCACCGAGCGCAAGCGCGCCGAAGCGCGGCTCGCCTTCATGGCCCAGCATGACGGTCTGACCGGGCTGCCGAACCGCAATCTGTTGCGCCAGCAAATGGACGAAATCCTGCTGCACACCAGGCGGAGCGCGGAAAAGGTCGCCGTGCTGGTGCTCGGGCTGGATAACTTCAAGGCAGTCAACGACACCCTCGGCCACGGCATCGGCGACAAGCTGTTGCGCGGCGTCGCCAAGCGTCTGCGCTCGACACTGCGCGAGGAGGATACGCTGGCCCGGCTCAACTCCGACGAATTCGCGATCGTCCAGAGCGGGCTGACACGGCCCGAGGATGCCGTGTTCCTCGCCAAGCGGCTATTGGGGGCGATCGGCGAG